>ENA-OUOY01000501-OUOY01000501.1-human-gut-metagenome-genome-assembly--contig:-NODE-501-length-27100-cov-7.078203_pt1 | contig 27100 bp, 19 predicted proteins | sample MGYA00237937_ERZ548767 | MGnify/ENA primary metagenome ERZ548767 (study PRJEB26490, sample SAMN05356887) | human gut metagenome | biome: terrestrial biome; feature: human-associated habitat; material... | reverse complement strand
GATTCCTTACACGTGATCCACGTATGAAAGAGCGTAAGAAATACGGTCTCAAAGCAGCTCGTCGCGCTCCGCAGTTCAGCAAGCGATAATCGACTGCTCAGACTATATCAAAATGGTTCAAAAAGCCCGGAAAATCAAGGTTTTCCGGGCTTTTGCTATATCTAAACGGGCTGATATGGTTTGACCAAATTTGGCAAAACGAGAGCCGATTTCATCCAATTTTTAGTGGTCCGCAAGTGGTTAACTGGCTAAAAAGAGGGCAAAAAGAGGGGGAAGTGGTTCCCAAAGTGGTTAACCGAGAGCCGATTTTTGGGGTGCTTTTCAGCCCTCCTTCCCCTCGTTTTTTGGCTGTGGCAGTTTGGCATAGTTTGAGCTAATTTGAATAATTGAATATGAATTTGATGTAGCACACAGTATAAATGCTGGGTGCTTTTTTCATTTCAGGAACTCGTATTCCGGCGATAGAAAGAGCCGTCACTTCACTGTTAATTTTGAAGTGGCGGCTTTTTCTATTTCCAGAAACAACAGCAACAATCAGAAATGAGGTGAAGTCATGAACACACAAATCATCGCCATCGCCAACCAGAAAGGCGGCGTTGGCAAAACAACAACCTGTGCGAACTTGGGAATAGGTCTGGCACAGGCCGGAAAGAAAGTGCTTCTGATCGACGGGGACCCGCAAGGAAGCCTGACAATCAGCTTGGGAAATCCGCAACCAGACAAGCTGCCATTTACACTGTCGGATGCAATGGGCAAAATTCTGATGGATCAGCCTATACGCCCCGGAGAAGGTATTCTGCATCATGCAGAAGGCGTTGACCTGATGCCTGCGGATATTCAGCTTTCCGGTATGGAGGTTTCTTTGGTAAACGCCATGAGCCGTGAAACGATTTTACGGCAATATCTGGACACACTGAAGGGACAATATTCCCATATCCTCATCGACTGCCAGCCCTCCCTTGGTATGCTCACAGTTAATGCGCTGGCCGCTGCGAATAGGATCATTATTCCCGTTCAGGCAGAGTATCTGCCCGCCAAAGGACTGGAACAGCTTCTATCTACGGTCAGTAAGGTGAAACGGCAGATCAATCCAAAGCTCCAGATTGACGGTATCCTGCTGACGATGGTGGATAACCGCACCAACTTTGCCAAAGAGATTGCTGCTTTGCTGCGGGACACCTATGGAAGTAAAATCAAAGTCTTTGGAACGGAAATCCCCCATTCTGTCCGGGCAAAGGAAATTAGTGCAGAGGGAAAAAGTATTTTCGCCCATGACCCTGGCGGCAAGGTGGCAGAGGGGTATCGAAATCTGACGAAGGAGGTGTTGAAACTTGAAAAGCAGCGCGAAAAAAGTAGAGCTGGCCTCGGTAGATGATCTGTTCTCCACCGAAGAAGGCCGTCAGGATGCAAAGCTGGAAAAGATTCAGGAGATTCCGCTGTCTGAACTGCATCCCTTTAAGAACCACCCATTCAAAGTCAAGGATGACGAAGCCATGATGGAGACCGCTGACAGTATCAAGCAGTATGGCGTTCTGGTTCCGGCGATTGCTCGACCGGACCCGGAGGGCGGTTATGAACTGGTAGCCGGACACAGACGGCACAGAGCAAGTGAACTGGCAGAAAAAGAGACCATGCCGGTAATTGTCCGTGATCTGGATGATGATGCAGCCACAATTATTATGGTTGACAGCAACCTGCAACGAGAAAGCCTGCTTCCAAGTGAGAGGGCCTTTGCCTATAAAATGAAGTTGGAGGCTATGAAGCACCAGGGAGAGCGAGTGGATTTAACTTGTGCCCAAGTTGGGCACAAGTCCGATGGTAGAAAATCCAGAGATATTTTAGCTGAACAGGTTGGACAGAGTAAGAATCAAATTCAGAGATTTATCCGTCTGACTGAGCTGATTCCCGAACTGCTGGACATGGTGGATGAAAAGAAAATTGCCTTAAATCCTGCTTATGAGCTGTCCTTTCTCAAAAAGGAGGAACAGGTAGACCTGTTGGACGCGATGGACAGCGAACAGGCTACCCCTTCTCTTTCTCAAGCCCAGCGGCTCAAGAAATACAGTCAGGAGGGGCATCTGACCCTCGATATGATGCGTGTCATCATGGGTGAGGAAAAGAAAAGCGATCTGGACCGAGTGACATTTACCTCTGACACCTTGCGGAAGTATTTCCCTAAAAGCTATACGCCCCAGCGGATGCAGGAAACCATCATCAAGCTGCTGGAGGCATGGCAGAAAAAGCGTCAGAGAGACCAGGAACGATGAAAGGAGCCGCCTATGAGGGATATTTCAGCCCGTGAGCTGAAAGGACACAACATTCTCGCCGTAGAGAGGTTTTGGGATAACACCCGCTGGATGATTGAGTTTTCCGTCCTGCGTCCCAGCACAGCTTACGGCAGCCTTGGAGAGGAAATGCGGCTGTTTTTGACCGAGGACGGGTATCAGGCTGCCCTGCAAAGCCAGCAGCGTCGGGAGATTAAGATCAAGCGTTACGCTCGTGTGATTGAGGGACATATCCTCGATTTCAAACCGGGAAAACGCCGCCGCTCATAAACCCATACAACGAAAGGAAAGGAATGACTATGTGTACGGTAAAGGAAATTCAAGAAGCAATCCGGGAAGATTGCAAATCTCAGCATGACATGGAATCAACGGATATTGACCGAGTGATGCAAACACTTCCTTTCGCCCAGGAGGAGCCATTTACAGAGGCGCGTCCTCGAAAGCCGCTGTTTTGGTTCTATGCAAGAAAATTTGAAAAGTGTTGAACACCGCAATTCTTTGGAATGAGGATTGCGGTTTTTTTGTACCCAAAATTCGGAAGGAGTGAGGTCGATGGCCGTTTTTCGCATTGAACGGACCCGTGATTATACCGTGATGAGCAATCATCATTTACGAAATGCAAACCTGTCGTTAAAAGCCAAGGGGCTGCTTTCCATGATGCTGTCTTTGCCAGAGGACTGGAATTACACCACCCGTGGTCTTGCAAAGATCTGTAAGGAGGGCGTGGATGCCATAGGCACTGCGTTGCGGGAATTGGAGGCTGCCGGTTACATTGTGCGGCACAAACTGCGTGACAGCCAGGGACGCATCAGTGATACGGAGTATGTCATATACGAGCAGCCACAGCTTAGAAAACCGGATACGGATTCACCAGATACGGAAAACCCGTATATGGATAAACCGGACACGGAAAAGCCCGCAGAATTAAATATAGAGAAATCAAATACTCAAAAACAAAATATTTATGGATCAAGTACCGATTCCATTCCCTTCCGGGATTGCGCGGCAGATTGTCTGCCGGAACGGAAAGGAAGGGATGCGATGTCACTCACAGAGATAGAGAGTTATCGGGAATTGGTTCAGGAGAATATCGGGTATGAATACCTGTGTCAGCAGTATGAAACTTATCGGGAGGATTTGGACGAAATTGTGGAGTTGATCGTGGAAACGGTCTGTGCAAAGCGAAAGACCACCCGTATTGCAGGAAGCGATTTTCCGCATGAAATCGTTCGTTCCAGGTTCTTGAAGCTGGATAACTCGCACATTGAGTTTGTCATGGACTGTTTACAGAAGAACACCACGGAAATTCGCAACATGAAGCAGTATCTTCTGACCGTTCTGTTCAATGCACCGACCACGATAAGCAATCATTACACCTCACAAGTAAATCACGATCTGTATGGCGGCTGGTAAATGGTCGCTTTTTTATTGCCCGGAACTGCCGGGAGAAAGGAGCAAGCATGATGTCTGAGGGAAAGACCATAGGGCAGCTGATGGAAGAAATGCGGGCAAAGGCAGGAGCGCAGAATTATCACGGTCATGGATATATGGACCTCCAGCGTTTTGCGGAGGACACCCGGCACATGATTATTTTTGATGTGCTGACGAACGATTCCCCCGTTGGCTGGAAAGGCGAACGAACCCGCCTGTTCCTGTCGGATACCGGTTATGAAAAAGCACTGGATAGTCAGGAAAAGGGGCAGATTAAGATTTTGAGCCACGCAAAGGTACGTCAGGGCAATCTGCACTATGACCGTTCTGACCAGTTACGCTAAGGAGGGCGGTATGAAGCGTTATCTTCTGCGGCGGCTGGTGGTTCCGCCTTAGCAAAAAAAGAGATTCCCTGCAAACTTCGTGGAAAGGAGGCGAGAAAATGCAGGAAGAAGTGGAAAACAGAACTTTGACGCTGGTTGTCAGTGGAACAAAGTTTACCGGCAGAATGTTTAAGGCTGCCATAAGCAAGTACATGGCACATCGAAAGGAAAAGAAGCTGGAAAAACAGAGAAGCCGTGATGCGCCGGTTGTTCCGCATGGAAAACAGACTGTGAAGCAGCTTGTCGGGCAGAATCAGGGAATATCCAACATTGAGATCACAGACCCCTCTATCAAGGAGTTTGAGAAAATCGCCCGGAAATATGGTGTGGATTATGCGGTGAAAAAGGACCGCAGCAGTTCTCCGCCAAAGTACCTGATTTTTTTCAAAGGCCGTGATGCAGATGCTCTGACAGCAGCTTTTACAGAGTACACCAACAAAAAGGTCAAAAAGGCAACGAAAACAGAGCGCCCGTCCGTACTGGCAAAACTTAACCAGTTCAAAGAGATGGTTAAAAATGCTGTGGTGGATCGCACCAAGCGAAAGGAGCTGGAACGATGAAAAAGACATTGGACATCAAAAAGCTCATTTTGCTGAATATGCCGTATATCCTGCTGGGGCTGTTTGCTACCAATTTTGGAGAGGCATGGCGAATGGCACAAGGGGCGGATGCTTCAGAAAAGTTTCTTTCGCTGGTTGCGGTTCTGCCTGGGGCGTTGCAAAGTTTCTGGCCAAGCCTGCATCCATTGGACTTGTTGGTAGGGCTGTGCTGCGGTGTTGGTCTGAGGCTGGCGGTGTATCTTAAAAGCAAGAACGCCAAGAAATATCGACATGGTTTGGAATATGGTTCGGCCCGCTGGGGAACCCGTGAGGATATTGCACCTTACGTTGATCCTGTATTTCAGAACAATGTGATTCTGACGAAAACGGAGAGCCTGACCATGAACAGCCGCCCCAAGGACCCCAAGACTGCCAGAAACAAAAATGTACTGGTGATTGGCGGCTCCGGTTCCGGTAAGACCCGATTCTGGCTGAAACCCAACCTGATGCAGATGCACAGCTCCTATGTTGTGACGGACCCGAAGGGAACAATTCTGGTGGAGTGCGGAAAAATGCTCCAAAGGGGTGCGCCCAAGCTGGGGAAGGACGGAAAGCCCATGAAGGATAAGCACGGCAAGGTCATTTATGAGCCGTACCGAATCAAGGTCCTAAATACCATCAACTTCAAGAAGTCCATGCACTATAACCCTTTCGCCTATATCCATAGCGAAAAGGACATCTTGAAGCTGGTAACAACGCTGATCGCCAATACCAAAGGCGAAGGCAAGGCCGGAGATGACTTCTGGGTCAAGGCGGAAACATTGCTGTATTGCGCGTTGATTGGATATATCCACTATGAAGCTCCGGTGGAGGAGCAAAACTTCTCCACCCTCATCGAGTTCATCAACGCCATGGAAGTCCGGGAGGATGACGAGGAGTTCAAAAATCCCGTAGACCTGATGTTTGATGCACTGGAATCGGAAAAGCCAAACCACTTCGCAGTGCGGCAGTATAAGAAATATAAGCTGGCAGCCGGCAAAACCGCTAAGTCGATTTTGATTTCCTGCGGTGCGCGTCTTGCCGTATTTGATATTGCGGAGCTGCGCGAGGTTACATCCTACGATGAGTTGGAACTGGATACGCTGGGAGACAGAAAAACGGCTCTGTTCCTCATTATGAGTGATACGGATGACAGTTTTAACTTTCTCATTTCCATGTGCTACACCCAGTTATTCAACCTGCTTTGTGAAAAGGCCGATGACGTGTATGGCGGCAGGCTTCCGGTTCATGTGCGCTGTTTGATTGATGAGTGTGCTAACATCGGGCAGATTCCGAAGCTGGAAAAGCTGGTGGCCACCATCCGAAGCCGTGAAATCTCTGCCTGTCTGGTGTTGCAGGCACAGAGCCAGCTCAAGGCAATTTACAAAGATAATGCCGATACCATCATCGGCAATATGGATACTTCCATCTTCCTGGGTGGCAAAGAGCCAACAACGCTGAAAGAGCTGGCGGCTGTTCTGGGAAAGGAGACCATAGACACTTACAACACCGGAGAGAGCCGGGGACGGGAGACCTCCCACTCGCTCAACTATCAGAAATTGGGAAAAGAGCTGATGAGCCAGGACGAGCTGGCAGTTATGGATGGCGGCAAGTGCATCTTGCAGTTGCGCGGTGTGCGTCCGTTTCTTTCAGACAAGTATGACATTACCAGACACCCTAATTTCAAATACACAGCTGATGCAGACAAGCGAAATACCTTTGATATTGAAGCATTTTTGTCTGCCAGACTAAAACTCAAGCCTGATGAGGTCTGCGATGTATATGAAGTAGACACGGAGGGCGTGTAATACGGTTCCGCTGAGAAAGGAGTGATCGTATCTATTTGCCGCAACTGCCTCTGTTGAGGCCATTGGCGTACAAAGCGGACAATCGCAAGAAAAATAATGAAAAAGGAGGACAGCCGGAATCATGCCCCCGGAAACCGGGCGGCAGATTGTTCCGGCTTTTGTATGCCTATGAAACATGACAAACCTATTTTTTAATCAGATTCCGGCTAACAAACTATATGGCATTTTTTGAACAGGCAATTACCGTTCTTCAGACTCTCGTTATCGCTCTGGGCGCTGGTCTTGGTATCTGGGGTGTCATCAACCTGTTGGAAGGTTACGGCAACGACAACCCTGGCGCAAAATCTCAGGGCATGAAGCAGCTTATGGCCGGCGCTGGTGTAGCCGTAGTCGGCATGGTCCTTGTACCTCTGCTCTCCGGGCTGTTCTCTGTCTAAGCGTTCCTGCATGAAATCCTTGCCGCTCCCGCAGTTCTGCGGGGGCGGCGGAAAGGAGGTTGACACCGTATGGATTTCTTACTTGAAGCCCTGACAAATTGGCTGAAAGAAATGCTGGTGGGCGGTATTATGAGCAACCTTTCGGGGATGTTTGACAGCGTAAACCAACAGGTCGCGGATATATCCGTACAGGTAGGACAGACCCCACAGGGATGGAATGGCAGTATTTTCAATATGATTGAGAATCTGTCAAACTCCATCATGGTGCCGATTGCAGGTGTGATCCTGGCTATCGTGATGACCGTAGACCTGATCCAGATGATTGCAGACAAGAACAACCTGCATGATGTGGATACCTGGATGATTTTCAAGTGGGTGTTCAAATCAGCTGCCGCCATCCTCATTGTCACAAACACATGGAATATCGTGATGGGCGTCTTTGATATGGCGCAGAGCGTGGTGGCGCAGGCGGCAGGGATTATCAATTCGGATGCGTCCATTGACATTTCCTCAGTTATGACCGATCTGGAACCGAGGCTGATGGAAATGGATTTGGGACCGCTGTTCGGACTGTGGTTCCAATCCCTCTTTATTGGCATTACCATGTGGGCGTTGTATATCTGTATCTTTATCGTTATTTATGGCCGTATGATCGAGATCTACCTTGTAACTTCGGTGGCTCCCGTTCCAATGGCTGCAATGATGGGCAAAGAATGGGGCGGTATGGGACAGAATTACCTCCGATCCCTGCTGGCACTGGGCTTTCAGGCGTTTCTCATTATCGTCTGCGTGGCAATTTATGCTGTGCTGGTGCAGAACATCGCTCTGGAAGATGACATCATCATGGCAATCTGGAGCTGCGTGGGCTACACCGTACTGCTATGTTTTACGCTGTTCAAAACCGGCAGTCTCGCCAAATCAGTCTTTCAGGCGCACTAAAACGGAAGGAGGTTTCCACATTGGCTTATGTACCCGTACCCAAGGACTTAACAAAAGTCAAAACAAAGGTCATGTTCAATCTGACCAAGCGGCAGCTTATCTGCTTCACGGGCGGAGCGCTTATTGGCGTACCGCTTTTCTTTTTGCTCAGAAAACCTACCGGAAACAGTGTAGCGGCTATGTGTATGATGCTGGTTATGCTGCCCTTCTTTATGCTGGCTATGTACGAAAAGCATGGACAGCCCCTGGAAAAGATCGTGGGCAACATTCTCAAAGTAGCTGTGATCCGTCCAAAGCAGCGACCTTACCAGACCAACAACTTTTATGCCGTATTAAAGCGGCAGGAAATGCTCGATAAGGAGGTGTATGACATTGTTCACCGCAATAAAAAAATGGCTGCATCGGATGTTCGGAAAAACCGAGGAAAAAACTGTGCAGCCGGTAAAGACAAAGAAAAAGCTGTCCCGCGCCGATAAGAAGCAGATCGAAGCGGCCATTGCCCGCGCTAACCGCACGGACAAAAAAGGAAAATCTGCGCAGGACAGTATCCCTTATGAACGGATGTGGCCGGACGGAATCTGCCGCATATCGGACAGCCACTACACAAAGACCATCCAGTTTCAGGACATCAACTATCAGCTCTCCCAAAACGAAGATAAGACGGCAATCTTTGAGGGTTGGTGTGATTTCCTCAATTATTTTGACAGCTCGATTCATTTCCAGCTGTCTTTTTTGAACCTTGCGGCATCGGAGGAGACCTTTGCTAACTCCATTTCCATCCCGCCCCAGAGGGACGCCTTTGACAGTATCCGCGAGGAATACACCACAATGCTGCAAAATCAGCTGGCCAGAGGTAACAACGGTCTCATCAAGACCAAATACCTGACCTTTGGTATCGACGCGGACAGCATCAAAGCCGCCAAGCCCCGTCTGGAGCGTATTGAGACCGATATACTTAATAACTTCAAGCGTCTTGGTGTAGCTGCCAGAACGCTGGACGGTAAAGAAAGGCTTTTTCAGCTTCATGCGGTATTCCACATGGATGAACAACTCCCGTTTCAGTTTGAATGGGACTGGCTGGCTCCTTCCGGTCTGTCCACAAAGGATTTTATTGCACCAAGCTCCTTTGAGTTCCGCACCGGCAAGCAGTTCCGTATGGGTAAGAAATACGGGACTGTTTCTTTTTTGCAGATTCTCGCACCGGAGCTGAATGACCGTTTGCTGGCTGATTTTCTGGATATGGAAAGCTCGCTCATTGTGAGTATGCACATTCAGTCGGTGGATCAGGTGAAAGCCATCAAAACGGTAAAGCGGAAGATTACCGACCTGGACCGCAGCAAGATCGAGGAACAGAAAAAAGCAGTCCGTGCCGGATACGACATGGACATCATTCCATCTGACCTTGCTACCTACGGCAGTGAAGCGAAAAAACTCTTGCAGGATTTGCAGAGCCGCAACGAGAGAATGTTCCTTTTGACCTTTCTGGTGCTGAACACAGCGGACAATCCCCGTCAGCTTGGCAACAACATCTTTCAGGCAGGCTCTATTGCCCAGAAGTATAACTGTCAGCTGACCAGGCTGGACTTCCAGCAGGAAGAAGGGCTGATGAGCTGTCTGCCTCTGGGTCTCAATCAGATTGAGATTCAGCGAGGACTGACCACCAGTTCCACAGCTATCTTTGTGCCCTTCACTACGCAGGAACTGTTCCAGAACGGGAAAGAAGCTCTGTACTACGGCATCAATGCTCTGTCCAACAACCTCATCATGGTGGACAGAAAGCTGCTGAAAAACCCCAACGGCCTGATTCTGGGTACGCCGGGTTCCGGTAAGTCCTTCAGCGCAAAACGAGAAATTGCCAACTGCTTTTTGCTTACCAGTGATGATGTCATTATCTGTGACCCGGAAGCGGAGTACGCACCTCTTGTTGAGCGTCTGCATGGGCAGGTCATCAAGATCTCACCTACTTCAACCAACTATATCAATCCGATGGATCTGAATCTGGACTATTCGGATGATGAAAGCCCGCTGTCACTCAAGTCTGACTTTATCCTCAGCTTGTGTGAGCTGATCGTGGGCGGTAAGGAGGGCTTGCAGCCGGTGCAGAAAACCATTATTGACCGTTGTGTACGGTTGGTTTACAACGAATATCTCAATGACCCAAAGCCGGAGAATATGCCGATTTTGGAGGACCTTTATAACCTGTTGCGGGAGCAGGAAGAAAAAGAAGCTCAGTACATTGCAACGGCATTGGAAATCTATGTAACGGGTTCTTTGAATGTGTTCAATCATCAGAGCAATGTGGACATTGATAACCGGATTGTCTGCTATGACATCAAGGAACTGGGCAAGCAGCTTAAAAAAATCGGTATGCTGGTGGTTCAGGATCAGGTATGGAACCGCGTTACCATCAACCGTGCCGCCCACAAGTCCACCCGTTACTACATCGACGAGATGCACCTGCTTTTGAAGGAGGAGCAGACCGCCGCCTATACGGTGGAAATCTGGAAGCGATTCAGAAAATGGGGCGGTATTCCGACAGGTATCACCCAGAATGTCAAAGACCTTTTGAGCAGCCGCGAGGTAGAGAACATCTTTGAAAACTCGGACTTCGTGTATATGCTTAACCAGGCAGGCGGAGACCGTCAGATTTTGGCGAAGCAACTGGGGATTTCCACGCACCAGCTTAGCTATGTGACCCACTCCGGTGAGGGCGAGGGCCTGCTGTTCTATGGCTCCACGATCCTGCCGTTTGTAGACCACTTCCCGAAGAACACCGAACTTTACCGCATTATGACCACCAAACCTCAAGAATTGAAAAAGGAGGATGAATGATTATGAACCCCAACATTTTGAATAAAAACCCGCTGATGTTTTTTGACAGGGCGGTAAATGCCCAGCGCAGCCAGCTGCTTACGGTCATGGCCGATGCGGTAAGTGAGTGCCGCACGGCGGCAGATCAGGCAGCCGAACTGAATGAGACCGGTCAGGTGGGGCTTCTCCGTCTGGCAGAGGTCTGGAGCGCCATTCGTGCTAAAGAAGGTATGGGCGGCCTGATTCTGGAAGGAACAGAGGCGAAGATCCTGTCCGATGTGGTGGCACAGTTTTATGCCTACCTGTCCGGCTGTATGTTCAACGATCCTGTGGGAATGGCCATTTATGCAGAGCTGCACTACATGATGTCCTCCCTCATGCTGGGAGAATGGTTTGAATAAAGAGCCGCGCCTGCGCTTTACTGATGAGGAACGGTCTGATCCTGCACTGGAAAAGCCGATCCGTAAAGCGGAGAAAGCTGCGGCCAGAGCAGATAAGGCGCAGGCCAATATCCCAAAGAAAAAGGTCAGGCAGACGGTCATTGACCCGGATACCGGAAAAAAGACCTCGAAGCTGACCTTTGAGGACAAGAAAAAGCCACCTTCCAAAGTTTCTCAAGGAGTCAGGGAAGCTCCCGTCCATCTGGTCGTGGGCAAGCTCCACAAAGAGATCCGGGAAACAGAGCAGGACAATGTGGGCGTGGAAAGCGCCCACAAGTCCGAGGAAGCGGTGGAGACCGGCGCTTATCTGGTGCGGGAGGGCTATCGCAGCCACAAGCTGAAGCCGTACCGCAAAGCAGCCCAGGCAGAGCGTCAACTGGAAAAGGCAAATGTAAATGTTCTGTACCAGAAATCTTTGCAGGAAAATCCCCAGTTTGCCAGCAATCCGCTTTCCCGCTGGCAGCAAAAGCAGGCCATCAAAAAGCAGTATGCCGCCGCCAAACACGCCGGTCAGACTGCCGGAAATACCGCCCAGGCTGCATCCAAAACCGGAAAAGCCGCAAGGACGGTAAAAGAAAAGGTACAGCAGGCAGGGGCATTCGTCATGCGCCACAAGAAGGGTTTCCTGATGGCAGGGGTTTTGTTCCTCATTACCTGTATGCTGATGAATACCATGTCCTCCTGCTCCATGATGGCGCAGAGCATCGGTTCCGTTCTCTCCGGCACCACCTATCCGTCGGATGACCCGGAAATGCTGGCGGTGGAGGCAGATTATGCAGCCAGAGAAGCCCAGTTGCAGGAGGAAATCGACAACATAGAAAGCAGCCACCCAGGGTATGACGAGTATCGCTATGACCTTGGTATGATCGGTCATGACCCTCATGAGCTGGCAGCATTTCTGTCTGCCGTTTTGCAAGGCTACACCCGGCAGAGCGCTCAGGCAGAGCTGGCGCGTGTGTTTGCAGCACAGTATCAGCTGACGCTTACTGAGGAAGTGGAGATTCGCTACCGCACGGAGACCTCCACCGACCCGGAGACCGGCGAGACCACCTCAGAAGAAGTCCCCTATGAGTATTACATTTTGAATGTGAAACTCACCAGCAAGCCCATTTCCGCTGTGGCGTCGGAGATTCTGACCCCGGAGCAGATGGAAATGTATCAGGTCTACCGACAGACCATGGGCAATAAGCCGCTGTTGTTTGGCGGCGGTTCCCCTGATACCAGCGGCTCGGAAGATCTGTCCGGTGTGCAGTTCATTAACGGTACCCGCCCCGGCAATCCTCAGCTGGTGGAACTGGCCAAGCGTCAGGTGGGCAATGTGGGCGGCTATCCTTATTGGAGCTGGTATGGCTTTGACAGCCGCGTGGAGTGGTGCGCCTGCTTTGTATCCTGGTGTTATAACCAGGCTGGAAAAAGTGAACCGCGCTTTGCAGGCTGTGAGTGGCAGGGCGTTCCGTGGTTCCAGTCTCATGGACAATGGGGTGCAAGAGGCTATAACAATCTGGCTCCCGGAGATGCAATTTTCTTTGATTGGGATTTGGATGGGACAGCAGACCATGTGGGTATCGTGATCGGTACGGATGGCAGCCGTGTTTATACCGTGGAGGGAAATTCCGGCGATGCCTGCAAGATCAAAAGTTATGACCTGAATTATCAAAGTATTAAGGGCTACGGCCTGATGAACTGGTAACAGACTTTGTGGAAAGGAGTGAACGGTTATGGCAAAAAACAAAATTGAACGTATCGACCAGGAAATTGAGAAAACCCGTGAGAAGATTGCGGAATATCAGGAAAAGCTCAAGACCTTGGAAGCACAGAAAACGGAGGCAGAGAATCTGGAAATCGTTCAGATGGTTCGTGCGTTACGCATGACTCCAGCACAGCTGAACGCTATGCTTTCCGGTGGAATGAACCACGGCAGAGATACAGCACTGTCGGAATCAAATAATCAGGAGGCTACCGCTTATGAAGAATAAAAGAATTTGCAAAACACTTTCCGCCCTTTGCCTGACAATGGTTGTGGCATTTGGCTTTACGATCCCTGCTTTCGCACAGGGGTCAGAACAGGCTCCGGCGGCACCGGCAGAGGATTCTACCAATGACAGCAATGTGATTGTGGAAGAAACAGAACCGGCACCGGCACTTACACCAGATGGCAATGCCGCTCTGGTGGATGATTTTGGTGGCAATAAGCAGCTCATTACCGTTACCACCAAGGCTGGCAACTATTTTTACATTTTGATCGACAGGGCTAATGAGGATAAAAAGACTGCTGTTCACTTTCTGAACCAGGTGGATGAAGCGGATTTGATGGCACTGATGGAAGATGAAAATGTCAAAGAGGAGCCGGCTGCTGTGTGTAGCTGTTCAACAAAATGTGAAGCAGGGGCAGTCAATACGGCCTGCCCGGTCTGCGCAACTGATAAGAGTAAATGTACGGGCAAAGCACCGGAACCTCCGGCAGAAACATCGGAGCCGGAAAAAGAGAAGCCTGCCGGATTGAACCCGGCTGCGATAGTCCTTTTGCTGGCTCTGCTGGGAGGCGGTGGCGTATTTGCCTACTTGAAGCTCGTTAAGAACAAGCCTAAGACCAAGGGCAATGACAGTCTGGACGATTATGATTATGGCGAGGAAGATTCCGAGGAATGGGAAACCGAGGATGAGGAGTCGGAAGAACCGGATGCTGACGGGGGCAGCACAGAAGAAGATGATGAGGACAGTGTGAAATGACCCGTTTCACAGACAGTCCCTATGAACGCATGATGACACGCAGGCCGGAGGGCGGGAAGGAAACTTCCCGTCCTCCTTCTTTACCCCACAGCCACCCCTGCTATGGTTGCGGGAATTATGGAAGACCCTGCGTAGGTATCTGTCACCGGGAAATGTCCCGATGGCTCAAAGAGAGGAGGAACCATCATGGCTCAACATAAATTGGTAATTGCCGAAAAACCATCAGTTGCCCAGAGTTTGGCGGCGGTGATCGGCGCAACCGTCCGTAAGGACGGGTATCTGGAGGGCAACGGCTGGCGTGTCAGCTGGTGCGTGGGCCACCTGGCCGGTCTTGCGGATGCAGACAGCTATGACCCAAAGTATGCCAAGTGGCGATATGATGATCTGCCTATCCTGCCGGAACATTGGCAGATGGTGGTGGGAAAAGATAAGAAAAAGCAGTTTGATATTCTCAAAAAGCTGATGAATGCCCCGGATGTGACGGAAGTGGTAAATGCCTGTGATGCCGGACGCGAGGGCGAGATGATCTTCCGTAGCGTCTATGAGCTGGCAGGTTGCAAGAAGCCGATGAAAAGGCTCTGGATTTCTTCGATGGAGGACTCTGCCATAAGGGAAGGCTTTGCAAACCTGCGCCCCGGTGCGGATTATGACGGACTTCGGGATGCTGCCCTCTGCCGTGCCAAGGCCGACTGGCTGGTGGGGATCAATGCCACAAGGCTTTTTTCCGTGCTGTATCACCGTACCCTCAACATCGGGCGCGTGATGTCCCCAACACTGGCGCTCATTGTCCAGCGAGAAGCTGAGATCGACACCTTTCAGCCGGTTCCCTTTTATACCGTGGCGCTGGAGCTGCCCGGTCTTACCGTATCCGGGGAGCGCATGGCGGATAAAGTTGCTGCTGAGCAGCTGAAAGAAGCCTGTCAGGGTGCAAATGTCACAATCAAAAAGGTGGAGTGCAAGGAAAAGTCCGAAAAGCCGCCTGCCCTCTATGACCTGACTACTCTGCAAAGAGATGCCAACCGCCTGCTTGGATTTACAGCCCAGCAGACCCTGGACTATCTGCAAAGCCTGTATGAAAAGAAGCTCTGCACCTATCCCCGTACTGACAGCCGCTATCTGACTGGTGATATGGCAGACAGCCTGCCGGTGTTGGTGAATCTGGTTGCCAATGCTATGCCGTTTCGCAAAGGGATCGCCATTACCTGTGATCCGCAGACGGTCATCAACGATAAGAAAGTAACCGACCACCACGCAGTAATCCCTACCAGAAATCTCAAGGATGCAGACCTTTCTGCCCTTCCTGCGGGAGAAAAAGCGGTGCTGGAGCTGGTGGCCCTGCGTCTGATGTGCGCCGTAGCCCAGCCCCATATCTATTCGGAAACCGTTGTGATTGCAGCGTGTGCCGGTGGGGAGTTTACCACAAAAGGAAAAACGGTGAAGCACCCCGGATGGAAAGCACTGGAGGACGCTTATCGTGCCAAAATGAAGGATACAGAGCCGAAAAAAGAGGGCGTAGAGAAAGCCCTGCCGGAGCTGACCGAAGGACAGACCCTTTCGGTTTCTGCGGCAATCGTCAAAGAAGGCAAAAGCAGTCCGCCTCAGCACTTTACGGAGGACACCCTATTGTCCGCGATGGAGACTGCCGGAAAAGAGGATATGCCGGAGGATGCCGAGCGAAAAGGTCTGGGGACACCGGCCACCCGTGCCGGTATTTTGGAAAAGCTGGTATCTGCCGGTTTTCTGGAACGAAAAAAGAGCAGGAAAACGGTGCAGCTTCTCCCTTCCCACGATGCAGTTTCCCTTATCACAGTGCTGCCGGAACAACTGCAATCGCCGCTTCTGACTGCCGAGTGGGAGTACCGCCTGGGAGAGATCGAGCGCGGGCAGCTTGCCCCGGAGGAATTTTTGGACGGGATCAGCACCATGCTGAAAGATCTGGTGGGGACTTATCAGGTCATCAAGGGAACTGAGTACCTGTTCACTCCGCCCCGTGAGGTGGTGGGCAAATGCCCTCGCTGCGGCGGTGAAGTTGCAGAACTGCAAAAAGGCTTCTTCTGTCAGAATGATTCTTGCAAATTTGCAATCTGGAAAAACAACAAATGGTGGGCTGCCAAGAAAAAACAGCCGACCAAAGCTGTGGTGTCTGCGCTGCTGAACGATGGCTGTGTCCGTGTGACGGGGCTATATTCGGAGAAAACCGGCAAGACCTACGATGCCACTGTGGTTTTGGAGGACGATGGACAGTATGCCAACTTCAAGCTGGAATTTGACCAGCGGAAAGGAGGCAGCCGATGAAGCTCTCTTTAGTGGAACGGGAAACCATTCTCCTCTATAACCAGGCAGAACCAATGGCTGAGGTCTATACCCACGATCCCCGTCTGATGGAGAAGCTGGAACTGCTGGCAAAAAAGCACCCCGACCAGATCACCCGAAAGGACGCCCATAACTTTACCGTCCCCAAGCGGTGTGTATCAGTCCGGGAGCCATACAGCGCCGAGCGTCGCAAAGCTGCCAGTGAGCGTGCGAAAGCCGCCGGATACCAGCCCCCTGTGAAAAAGTCCGGCAGTTAAAGGCACATGGCAGAGAATGTATTTGAAGCGGTCAAGCAGTCGGTCAGCACCAGAGAAGCGGCAGCGTTTTATGGGATCAAGGTCAAACGAAATGGTATGGCCTGCTGTCCCTTTCACGATGATAAGAACCCCAGCATGAAGGTAGACCAGCGGTTCCACTGCTTTGGCTGTGGTGCAGATGGGGATGTGATCGACTTTACCGCAAAGCTCTTTAACCTCTCCCCAAAAGAAGCGGCGGAGAAACTGGCACAGGACTTTGGCCTGATCTATGACAGTCAGGCCCCGCCCCGCAGGAGATATGTCCGGCAAAAAAACGAGGCACAGAAGTTTCGGGAGGATCGACAGCGCTGTTATCGCGTACTGTCCGATTACTACTATCTGCTGAAAAAATGGGAAGCCGACCGTTCTCCCAGGACACCGGAGGAAGAACCGCACCCCCGTTTTGTGGAAGCAATCCAGAAGAAAGCCTATGTAGAGTACCTGCTGGACCTTTTTCTTTATGAAAGTGAAGAAGAACAAAAGGCATGGATTGCAGAACACACAGCAGAAATCACACACTTGGAAAGGAGATTGAAAATCATGGCTGAGAACAAACCCACCAACCGAGAACGGCTAAGGGAAATCACAGATGGCATCGAGCAGGGCATCAAAGAACTGTTTGAGAGTGAAAAGTATATGCGCTATCTGTCCGTCATGTCCCGCTTCCACCGCTATTCGGTAAACAACACCATGCTCATCTATATGCAGAAGCCGGACGCCACATTGGTAGCCGGATACAATAAGTGGAAAGACCAGTTTGAGCGTCATGTAAAAAAGGGCGAGCATGGCATTACCATCATCGCTCCCACACCGTATAAGAAGAAAATCGAGGAGCAGAAGCTGGACCCAGATACCAAGGCTCCGATTCTGGATAAAGACGGAAAGATCGTCACAGAGGAAAAAGAAATCGAGATTCCCATGTTCCGCCCGGTCAAGGTCTTTGATGTGAGCCAGACCGACGGGAAACCTTTGCCGGAGCTTGCATCATCCCTTTCCGGCAATGTGCCAAATTATGAGGCATTCATGGAGGCTCTGCGCCGCAGCGCACCGGTGCCGATTACTTTTGAAGCAATGGCCGCCGATACGGACGGCTATTTTTCTGCTGATCATCAGAAAATTGCCATTCGTCAGGGCATGAGTGAGGTTCAGACGGTTTCAGCCACAGTACACGAGATTGCCCACAGCAAGCTCCATGACCCTAAAAAATATGAAATGCTACCGTCATGGAAGGTTGTGCAGGAGAGTGAAGGTGGAACCAAGCATGATTTCAAGTTGGATTTTGCCACAGAAAAAGAAGCCGAACAGTTTGCTTCTGATATGGATTGGCGTTATGTGGACGAAAATCAGTTTGAATGGCGTCTTGCAGTTGAGGAAGATGCAACCGCAGAAAAACAGGCAATCAAAAACCGCCACACGGAGGAAGTGGAGGCTGAAAGCATCTCCTATGCGGTCTGCAAGTATTTTGGCATCGAGACCGGAGAAAACAGCTTCGGCTATATTGCAAGCTGGAGTCAGGGCAAGGAACTGAAAGAGCTGAGAGCCAGTTTGGAGACCATCAACAAAACCTCCGGCACTTTGATCTCCGACATTGAGCGCCACTATAAGGAAATCTGCAAAGAGCGCGGAATCGACCCTCATGCAAAGGTAGAGCCGGAACCCGCCCCGATAGAGCAGCCAGAAGATGCCGCTAAGGTATCTGATAGACAGCAGACCGGCGATCTGACCTACTATGTAGCAGAGTGCATGGAATTTCCAAACCTCGGAGAATACCACGATAACCTGTCTTTGGAGGAAGCAATCCGCATTTATCAGGAGATTCCGGCAGAACGAATGAACGGGATCAAGGGCATTGGTTTTGAGCTGAAAGACGGAAGCGACTATGAAGGACCTTTTCCGATTTTGACCGGCCAGACCATTGACCTGGACACCATCCAGGCAATCGACTATTACCGTGACAATCCGCTGGTACAGAAAGCGGTAAAGGAACTGGCTGCGGCAATGCCGGAAATGGAAGTGCTGGGGGCGGACGCCAATCAGCAGGAGGCTTTGTTTCTGATTGACGATGCCACCTATCTTCATATCCAGTCCTGTGACAGCGGCTGGGACTATACCCTTTACGATGCCGCATCCATGAAAGAGCTGGATGGTGGTCAGCTGGATATGCCGGAGATTTCCCGCATGAAGGCAGTTCTCCAGATTTGTGATGACAACGATTTGGGCAGAGACTCGGTAAAATACGCACCGTTGTCCATGATTGAGACCTTGCAGGAAGCTGCCTACCAGCAGATGCAGGCAGAGGTCAGTCAGATGGCTGCTTCTTCCCAGCTGCCGGAAGCACAGGAGCAGGCACTGGATGAATACCCCATGCCGGATGAGCAGGTCTCCACACCGGATATGCAGGAATACGGCTACTTCTATGATGGGATGCTCCCTGTTACCAGAGAACGGGCGCTGGAACTGGATGCCGCTGGTTTGACTGTCTATGTGCTGCATGAGGACAATACGGAGAGCATGGTGTTTGACCCGCAGGAAATCATGGATCATGGCGGTCTTTTTGGCGTGGACCGTGAGGAATGGGAGAAAAGCCCTCAGTTCCACGAAAAGGTCATGGAGCGCCAGGAACATCAGCAGGAACGGGAACAGGCATTTCTTGCTCAGAACAGAGATTGCTTTGCCATCTATCAGGTAAGTCGTGACGATCCGCAGAATGTGCGCTTTATGAATCTGGATTGGTTAAAGTCCCATGACATTTCCATAGACCGCAGCAATTATGACCTCATTTACACAGCTCCGCTGAGGGAGTCTGGCACGGTACCGGAGCAGCTGGAAAAACTATATGAGCAGTTTAATCTGCAAAAGCCGGCGGATTTTCACAGTCCTTCTATGAGTGTCAGTGACATCGTTGCGATCAAGCAGGACGGTAAGGTATCCTGTCATTACTGTGACAGTGTTGGTTTTACCCAGATCCCCGGATTCCTGCCGGAAAATCCGTTGAAAAATGCGGAGATGGCCGTGGAGGACGATTACGGCATGATCGACGGTATCATCAACAATGGCGCAAAAGAGCCTACGGTGGCAGAGCTGGAACAGCAGGCCCGCAGCGGTCAGTCCATTTCCCTCATGGATTTGGCTGCCGCTGCCCATCGGGAGGAACGGGAAAAGAAAAAGTCCGTCATGGAGCAGCTGAAAAGCCAGCCCAAGGCAGAACACAAAAAGATAGCGCCAAAAAAGAGTGCGGAAAGGGAGATTTGATATGGGAAACTTTACTTTTGAGGAAATGAACCTGATGTGCATTTACAATACCGGCAGCCGCACCGGACTGATCGACAGCCTGCGTGAGATGCGCGGCGAGCTGGCCCCGGAGGAAACCGAGCTGCGGGAGTTGACAGACAGCGCACTGGGCAAGCTCCAGGCCATGAGTGATGCCGAGTTTGCCGAGCTGGAGTTGTATCCGGATTTTGACCAGTAAACACTATAATCGCAGGGATGGGGTGGCAATATGCCACCCCACCTTTTTACCCCAAAACTGAAAGGAGGACAGAACACTATGCCAACCAAAGCTGAACTATATGCACAGATGGCGGAGAAGGTAACAACGCAGCTCACGGGGAGCTGGCAGGAATGGGCAGGGTTTCTCACCACTGCTTCCCGCCTTTACAAGTACCCGTTCCATGAGCAGTTGATGATCTACGCCCAGCGTCCGGACGCCACCGCCTGTGCAGAGTACGATTTGTGGAATGAAAAGATGGGCCGGTATGTAAGGCGCGGCTCCAAGGGAATCGCTCTGGTGGACGATTCCGGGGACAGACCCCGCCTGCGCTATGTTTTTGATATTTCCGACACCGGAACCCGTGAACATTCCCGCACTCCCTGGCTGTGGCAGCTGGAGGAGCGCCATTTGGATTCGGTGCAGGCCATGCTTGAGCGCACCTATGATGTTTCCGGTGATGACCTTGCCGGACAGCTCACCGAGGTAGCCGGAAAACTGGCTGAGGAATACTGGACGGAGCATCAGCAGGACTTCTTCTATATCGTTGACGGTTCCTTTTTGGAGGAATATGATGAGTTTAACATCGGAGTACAGTTCAAGGCAGCAGCCACCGTCAGCATCACTTACGCTTTGATGTCCCGCTGCGGACTGGAGCCGGAACGCTACTTCGACCACGAAGATTTCATGGCAATCTTTGATTTCAATACCCCGTCCACCATCGGGGCGCTGGGAACAGCGGTCAGCCAGATCAACCAGCAGGTGCTGCGGCAGATCGGCGTTACCGTCCGAAATGCAGAGCGCGAAGCCAACCAAGAAAGGAGCAAACAAGATGAACAATCCCATGACCTATATCCAGAACGGAGACTATCTGATTCCCGACCTGAAGCTGAGCCAGCAGCCGGAGAAACCCCTGGGCAAGTACGGCAGGATGAGGAAAACCTACCTGAAGGAACATCGTCCCATCCTCTACAACCAGATGTTGCTGAGCGAGAAGCTGTACCCGCACCTTCTGGAGATCGACGAGACCGCCCAGAGCAGACTGGAGCAGATGATGCCCCAGCTGGCGAAGGAAGCGGGAGCCACCGAGGAACTGAAAGCCAGCGATCCCATGAAGTGGGTGGGGCTGATGAACACCTGCAAAGCTCAGGCCGAGGAAATCCTGATGGCGGAGCTTATCAACAGCTGACTCTAAACCTGTTCCTCTCCGAAGCGGAACAGATCCAATCCATAGATGAAGCAGAGAATGTAGCGCATACATCCTCTGCTTTTTCTTTTGCCCAAAATGACATCGACCATGTGCTGCGTTTGGGCGGCAATACAGACCGTCAAAGGGAGCGTGTGGTTGCAGCCTTTGAAAAGCAGAAAACCACCGCTGAGATTGCCGAGATACTGAAAACGCTGTACCACGGCGGCAATGGCCTTGGCAGTGTGAGCGCATGGTATGCCGAGGATGGTATCCATCTTTCCCATGGGAAGTCTGTCCGTTATGACAGGTCTGCCCAGGTCATTTCCTGGGAGAGCGCCGCAGAGCGTATCGGGGAGCTTTTGGAGAGCGGCCAGTTTGCCTCCAATGTGGAGCTTGCAGAAGCGGCAGGCTATGAACGCTCCCTCCTTGCAGAAAAGCTCTGGTATCTGTATCACGATCTCAGTGAGGGTGCCAGAGAAGCCGGATATTTGTCCTGCCTGTCAGAGATCAAAGGCAATGGTTTCCCGGAGGAGACCCGCCGCCTGACGGAGCAGCTGAGTGACCCGGCTTTCCGCCAGACACTCAAGGAAGAATACGCCGCCTTCTGGACTGCCTATCAGCAGGACCGTGACCTGTTGCGTTTTCACTATCACAGACCAAGGGAGATCTGGGAGAACTTGAAGGACCTTGACCTGCCACGCAGGACCTTTTCTTCAGACCTTTCCCAAGTGCCAACCGTTCAGCACTTCATTACCGAGGATGAGATCGACGCCGCTATGACCGGCGGCAGCAGTTTCGCCGGAGGAAAAGGCCGTATCTATGCGTTCTTCATGGCAAACCATACGGATAAGGAGAAAGTGAGATTCCTCAAAGACGAGTATGGCATTGGCGGACGCTCTCATGCCCTGTCCGGCGCAACACACAGCGGCGAAGATCACGATGGGAAAGGACTGCACTATAAAAAGCAGGACTGCCCGGATGTTCACTTGAACTGGGAAAAGGTTGCCAAGCGCATTACCTCACTTGTCCAGAAAGACCGCTATCTTACCGAACAGGAACAGGCACAGTATGACAAGATCCAGTCTGAACAGGAACTGGCCGAAGAAGATGCCATTCAAGCCCAGCAGCCGGAGATGGATGAAGAAACACCAAAGCCTACCCTTGGGGAGCAGTTTGAGCAGTATAAACCTGTGGTGACTGCCGCCATTTCCGAGGATACCGCATATCGCAATGCCTGCGGTCATTCTGACCGTGAAAATGCTGTCATCGAGGGTAATGCCGCTGTGCGCCGTGCAGTTCTTGGTTCTAAGGATATGGGGCTGATCCGACTCTATTCGGATGTGCCGGAGTTCCGTCAGCGTTTACACCGGGAAGTGATCGACGAGACCTATCCAAAGCTCCATGAGCTTCTGCGCCCTCTTTCTCAGGAAGATATTGATACTGCCCTTTGTGCATGGAACGGCAATATCGAGAGTAAACACGCTGTTGTCCGCTATATGAAAGACCATGCAAGAGAAAAAGATACCGCCGCATGGCTGGCTCAGGAATACGGCGGCAGTAACAGCAACAGCCTGTTCGTTGTCCGTGCCGGCAGCCCGGAGGAAACGCAGCTGCCCTGGCCGAAGGTACAGCGCAGGCTTGCCCAGCTCATTCAGGAGGACCGGTTCTATACCGAAGAAGAACAGAACCGTTTTGACAACATCGACCCCATCGCCATCCGGGAAGCTCTGGAAGAAAGAGGGATCGTCAACGGACAGGTGACAGACCCGGAAAAACTGGACAATGCCCCGTTTATCCAACAGGTGATGTCAGATGCAGAGCAGATCGCAGATGCCGAGACAGAGCAGACTTCCGAAGTTTCCATTTCCGATGAGGAATATGACGCAGTTCGCCGCCCAATTCCGCAAAGAACCTCCTATGACCCAGCCGCCCCGGTCTATGCCGTGGGCGATACCGTGTATATCGAGGATGACGCCTATCAGATCACAGAGCTGCGGGAGGACACCGTACAGCTTCTGCCCACCGGGATGGTATATCCCATCTACCGGGCAGAGCGCAAAGAACAGTTCGAGCAGCTGCTTCGGGCAGACCGCCGCAATGCTTACTATACCGAGTTTCTTCCTATTGACCCGGACAAGGCAGATCAGGACTTGCGGGATGTATTGGCTCATGGACTGATGGATGAAGCGGATAAAAAGCAGATTTCCACGCTGCTGCAATCCGGCAGGAGCAACAGCGAGATCGCCTACTGGCTGAGCAGAGCCTATTCCGGTGAGATCGAGACCCTGAATCTGGAGACCGGCGATATTGCCGATTACCGTACTACGGCACAGGGCATGGAGCTGGAAGTCTTGGATGCAGAGGAAAAGCGTCTGGCTGTGCTGTATTGCCGCTGGGATGAAGTTGCGCCTTTGCTGCGCGGGATGTATGCCCGTCAGCTGGATGGCTTTAGACAGGAACAGCCCCAACCGGCTACCGAATCCCCGACCTTCCATTCCGAGACCATGGCCGTCTATCCGGGCGATAAGAACAATCTGCCTTATGATGTGGTGGTGGAACGACTGCATATCGAGGAGCCGGAGCCACCAGCGCCTGTGACAGAGCCGGAGAAAACCTTTGAGGAAGTGCTGGACGAACACCCGGTTTCCATTCAGGTCAATGGCCAGTGGCAGACCTTTCCCAATGCCAAAGCTGCCGAGGAAGCATCTTATGAGGAATACAAGGCTAACCTGCGCCGCAATGCAAAAAACTTCCGCATTACCGATGAGCATTTGGGCGAAGGCGGTCCGAAAGCCAAGTTCCAGGCAAATGTCAATGCGATTCGTTTGCTGAAAGAGCTGGAAGCTGCCGGACAGCAGGCAAGCCCCGAACAGCAGGAGGTTCTTTCTCGATATGTGGGCTGGGGCGGTCTCTCTGATGCGTTTGACCCGGAGAAACCGGCATGGGCTTTAGAGTATGCCCAGCTAAAAGAACTGCTGACCCCGGAGGAATATGCCGCCGCCAGAAGCTCTACCCTCAACGCCCATTACACCAGCCCTACGGTCATTCAGGCCATCTATGAAGCGGTGGACCGTATGGGGTTTGAGACTGGAAATATTCTGGAGCCGTCTATGGGTGTGGGCAATTTCTTTGGTATGCTGCCGGAGAAAATGCGAAACAGCCGTCTGTACGGCGTGGAGCTGGACCCGGTTTCCGGGCGCATCGCAAAGCAGCTCTATCCCAAGGCGGACATCACAGTAGGCGGCTTTGAGACCACCGATAGGCGTGACTTCTTTGACCTTGCCATCGGCAATGTACCTTTCGGTCAGTATCAGGTCAATGACAAAGCCTACAACAAGCTGAATTTCAGTATTCACAACTACTTTTTCGCCAAAGCACTGGACCAGGTGCGTCCCGGCGGCGTGGTAGCTTTTGTAACCTCCCGCTATACTATGGACGCCAAGGATTCCACCGTGCGCCGCTATCTTGCCCAGCGTGCCGAGCTGCTGGGAGCTATCCGTCTGCCGAATGACGCGTTCAAAAAGAATGCCGGTGCCGAGGTGGTATCGGACATCATCTTCCTCCAAAAACGGGACCGCCCGCTGGACATCGTGCCGGAATGGACTCAAACCGGACAGACGGAGGACGGATTTGCCATCAACCGGTATTTTATCGACCACCCGGAAATGGTGCTGGGCAGACAGGAGCCGGTAAGCACTGCTCATGGTATGGACTACACCGTGAACCCCATCGAGGGACTGGAGCTTTCCGACCAGCTGCATGATGCTGTGAAGTACATTCATGGGACTTATCAGGAGGCAGAGCTGCCGGAGCTGGGCGAGGGCGAAGCCATTGACACCTCCATTCCTGCCGACCCCAATGTGAAGAACTATTCCTATGCCATTGTAGACGGGCAGGTGTACTACCGGGAAAACAGCCGTATGGTGCGCCCTGACCTCAACGCCACCGCCGAAGCCCGTGTAAAAGGTCTTGTGGAACTGCGTGATTGTGTGCAGGAACTGATCGACCTTCAGATGGATGCAGCGGTTCCAGACAGCACCATTACCCAAAAGCAGGCGGAACTGAACAGCCTCTATGACAGCTTTTCTGCCAAATACGGTCTCATCAATGACCGTGCAAACCGTCTGGCCTATGCAGACGATTCTTCCTATTACCTGCTCTGTGCGCTGGAAGTCATCGACGAGGACGGAAAGCTGGAACGCAAGGCAGATATGTTCACCAAGCGGACCATCAAGCCCCATCAGGCGGTGGCTGTGGTGGATACGGCAAGTGAAGCACTGGCGGTGTCCATCTCGGAAAAAGCCTGCGTGGATATGGACTATATGAGCCAGCTTACCGGAAAAACAAAAGAAGAACTGGCCGGAGAGCTGCAAGGCGTGATCTTCCGTGTACCGGGACAGCTGGAGAAAGACGGCACACCCCATTATGTGACTGCTGATGAATACCTCTCCGGCAATGTACGCCGCAAACTGCGTCAGGCGCAGCGGGCGGCACAGCAGGACCCGGTTTATGCAGTCAATGTGGAAGCTCTTACCGCCGCCCAGCCCAAAGACCTGGATGCGTCGGAGATTGAGGTGCGTCTGGGCGCTACCTGGATCGACAAAGAGTATATCCAGCAGTTTATGTATGAGACCTTCAACACCCCGTTTTATCTCCAGCGCAGTATCGAGGTCAACTATTCGTCCTTTACCGCTGAATGGCAGATCAAGGGGAAATCTTCTGTATCCTACAACGATGTGGCAGCTTATACCACCTATGGGACCAGTCGTGCCAATGCCTATAAGATTTTGGAGGACAGCCTGAACCTGCGAGATGTCCGTATCTATGACACCATAGAGGACGCAGACGGAAAAGAGCGCCGCGTGCTGAACGCCAAGGAGACCACTTTGGCTGCCCAAAAACAGCAGGCTATCCGGGAAGCCTTTAGGGACTGGATCTGGAGAGACCCGGAGCGCCGCCAGACTTTGGTGCGCCAGTACAACGAAGAAATGAACTCTACCCGTCCCCGTGAGTATGATGGCAGCCATATCACTTTTGGGGGCATGAACCCGGCCATTACCCTGCGGGAACACCAGAAAAGCGCCATTGCCCATGTGCTGTATGGAGGAAATACCCTGTTGGCACATGAAGTAGGCGCAGGCAAAACTTTTGAAATGGTAGCTGCTTCGATGGAAGCCAAACGCCTGGGACTGTGCCAGAAATCTCTCTTTGTGGTTCCAAACCATCTGACCGAGCAGTGGGCGTCGGAGTTTCTGCGTCTCTATCCTTCCGCCAATATCTTAGTCACCACAAAAAAGGACTTTGAGACCCATAACCGAAAGAAGTTCTGCGCCCGTATTGCGACCGGTGACTACGACGCCATCATCATGGGACACAGCCAGTTTGAGCGTATCCCCATCAGCCGGGAGCGTCAGGAACGGCTTCTCTATGAACAGATCGACGAGATCACTGAGGGGATTGCAGAGGTACAGGCCAGTGGCGGCGAGCGTTTTACCGTCAAGCAGCTGGAGCGTACCAGAAAGTCTCTGGAAGCCAGACTGGAAAAGCTGCAAGCCGAGGGGCGAAAAGACGATGTGGTAACCTTCGAGCAGCTGGGTGTGGACCGTTTGTTTGTGGACGAGGCCCACAACTATAAAAACCTGTTTCTATACACAAAAATGCGGAATGTGGCTGGTCTTTCCACATCGGACGCGCAGAAATCCTCCGATATGTTTGCCAAGTGCCGCTATATGGACGAGATTACCGGAAACCGTGGCGTTATCTTTGCCACCGGAACCCCGGTCAGCAACTCCATGACCGAGCTTTACACCATGCAGCGTTATCTTCAGTATGAACGCCTGCAAGAACTGAACATGACCCACTTCGACTGCTGGGCTTCCCGATTTGGGGAGACCGTCACAGCATTGGAGCTGGCACCGGAGGGCTATACTTTAATAGGACGATAAAATTAACTGTCCTAAATTGAAAATACAT
>ENA-OUOY01000495-OUOY01000495.1-human-gut-metagenome-genome-assembly--contig:-NODE-495-length-27335-cov-12.775953_pt1 | contig 27335 bp, 18 predicted proteins | sample MGYA00237937_ERZ548767 | MGnify/ENA primary metagenome ERZ548767 (study PRJEB26490, sample SAMN05356887) | human gut metagenome | biome: terrestrial biome; feature: human-associated habitat; material... | reverse complement strand
TCGAAAATGTGATTTAATCGTCCTTTTTAGGTACACTATATAATTAGGCGCTTACGGTTTAAGTAAACGATGTTGACAAGAATTCTAAACAAGAATATATTTTAGTAGACTTATTCATTAATTACGGAGGTATCGCATGAAAAGGTTGATTGGTATTTTTATCTTTCTGCTTATTTGTGTTAGTTCACCTGTTTATGCAGATAATAAAGATCTTGTACAATATATTGGAGATTCATATACCCAAGGTTATTCTAAGGATGGACCAATAACTGGAGATGATTTATGGTATGTTCATGCAAGCAAAAAGGCAGGTGTTGATTATACACAGGCATCTCAGGGTGGTGTAGGATTTGTTGCAAAGTCTTATGGTCAGACATTTGATGATTTATTAGAGGAAGGTACAGGAAGAAATGCGAAATATGTAGTTATAGCAGGTGGCTATAATGATATGTATTATTCTTATGACACAATTAAAAACAAGGTTTATGATACAGTTAAAAAAGCACAAACCCTTTACCCTCAAGCGCAAGTATTAGTTGCTATGACTGGTGATTCTATAGAGAATCGTAGTCGTTTTACTGAGGTTATAAAGGCTTATAAGGATGGTACAAAGCAGGCAGGAGGCACATATATCACTAATAGTGAATATGCTTTAAATGGAAATAAGGATTACTTTTCTTCAGATGGGTTTCATCCTAATAAATATGGACATTACTCAATTGGTGAAACCATCGGTGGCTATTTAATGAAATGTGAGGATGTAAAAGTTAATACTTATGCATCTACTATTACTATCGGAGCAGGTACATATGCGACTCAGTATGGTCATTTTATTGATGTCACAGGTGTTTATCATAATTACTATATGGTTGATGGTATTGTGGATCAATCTATTACAGGTGCTATTGAATATGAAGGGGAATATTATAAGGTAGATTCAGGTAAGATAGACACATCTTATAATGGTCCTTGGACTTGTGGTAAAACAACCTACTATCTTGTAAATGGTCATACAAATAAAAAAATGACGGGTATAGTGAAATATGGAAATGATTGGTACTTTGTGAATAATGGTATTGTCTTAACAGGTGATACACTTATTTATTACAATGGACAATGGCATTGTATTCATAATGGTAAGATTGATGATACGTATACAGGATTAGTAGACTTCGGTGGAAAGACTTACTATGTAGTGAATGGTATTGTTAATACATCTAGTAATGGTCTTACTTATATTAATGGAGAATGGTGTTATTTAGTAAATGGTGTTCTAGATACGAACTATAATAGTCTTATTTTCTATAATGGAACATGGTATTATGTGGATCATGGTAAGATCAACTGGAAGTATACAAATCTAGTGAAGTATTATAGTACTTGGTATTATGTAGAGAATGGCCAGATAAACTGGAATAAAAATACATTATGTCAGGTTAATGGAAGTGGTACTTGGTATTATGTTTCAAACGGTGTGATCAACTGGAACTATCAAGGATTAGTTTATTGTAATAATAACTGGTATTATATTGATAAGGGTATTTATCAATCTTCATATTCAAGTTTAGTTCTGTATAATGGTGACTGGTATTATGTAAAGAATGGTAAGATTGATTGGAATTATACAAATCTTGTACAATATGGAAATACTTGGTATTACGTAGAAAATGGAAAACTAAATTGGGGTGTTAATACTCTTTCTCAGGTTAATGGAACAGGTACATGGTATTATGTAGAAAATAGTCAGATAAACTGGCATTATACAGGTTTAACACTATATAAAGGTACTTGGTATTATATTGAGAATGGTCAATTGAACTGGTCTTATAATGGATTAGTTTATTATAATGGTACTTGGTACTATGTAAAGAATGGTCTGATTGACTGGAATTACTCTAATCTCGTTTTATTTAATGGTACATGGTATTATGTGGATCATGGACAGATAAACTGGCATAAGACCACCTTGTCGCAGGTTAATGGGACAGGTACCTGGTATTATGTTGAAAATGGTCAATTGAATTGGTCATATAATGGGTTATTTTATTTTAATAAAACTTGGTATTATGTGAAGAATGGTAGTATAGATTGGAATTATTCTAATCTTGTTTATTATAATGGTACTTGGTATTATGTGGATTATGGACAGATTGACTGGCATAAGACTACATTATCTCAAGTCAACGGAACAGGTACTTGGTACTATGTAGAAAATGGTCAATTGAATTGGTCATATAATGGTACTTACAATTACAATGGAATAAACTATACAATACGTAATGGTATTGTTTGTTAGGGACAGTGTATGTCCCTTTTTTTACGCACAAAAAAGGATGTGATTAATCACATCCGTTCTAACATTCTTCTGAAACAATAAACTTAGGTCTTCCTTTGATTTCATCATAAATCTGTGCAATATAGTAACCAATAATACCAAGACAGATCATGATAATACTACTAGAGAATAACTGAAGTAGAATAACTGTAGTAAAACCTCCTAAAGCTGTACCATTCACATACTGTACAATTGAGTTAATACCAAATACTACAGAGATAAGTAACATGATAAAGCCACAAATAGTGACAATCTGCATTGGTGCAGAAGAGAAAGAAGTAATATTAAGTATTGCATACTTAATGAGTGATTTAGTAGACCACTTTGATTCCCCTGCTTCTCTTTCAGCAACTCTAAATGGAATCTGGGTTGTCTTAAATCCTACCCATGAAGATAAAGCTCTAAAGAAAGAATTCTTTTCCTTCATATTAAGTAGTACTAACATTACTTTTCTATCAAGAAGCTTGAAGTCTGATGCATTCATCATATCGATATTAGTCAACTTAGAGATAATCTTATAGAAAGTATTAGCCATAAATCTATGGATACCTGATTCTTCTCCTCTATCCTCTTTGACAGCTTCTACAACTTCATATCCATCCTGCCATAATTTATACATTTCTACAATTTTAATTGGTGGATGCTGTAAATCACAGTCCATGACAACACAACAATCACCCTTTGCATATGTTAAGCCTGCAGTAATTGCAGATTCTTTACCGAAGTTTCTAGAGAAATGAACACCTCTTACATGTTCATGTTTCTTTGATGCTGCTTGGATTCTATTCCAAGTATCATCCTTAGAACCATCATCCACAAATAAGATTTCATAAGGAATCTTATGTTCTGTCATGATATCTACTACTACATTCGCAGTATTATCAATTAATAGTCCTTCATTATAAGATGGTATTATAATACTTAATAAACCTTCCATTTTAATTCTCCTTACAATATTTTTTTCTATAAACTGCACTTATGATTATAAACAATATTGCCCCCGCTGTTAAGCCAATACCGAGTTTTTGGTGCTTTGTATGATATCTCATAGTAATTTTATTAGTACCAGAATGAAGCTTGATGGCATATAAGCAGTTTCCAAATGACTTTACTTCTGCTTTTTTATTATTGACTAATACATCCCAACAATCATCTACAGGTACAGATAAATAGAGATAACTATCTTTATCTTCTGCGTTAACTGTTGTATCAATAGAACCATTCTTCATTGAGATATTGACTTCATTCTTACGTGCTGTTTTAGCACATTCATCCAATACATTTAAATCTAATGCGTAGAAATAGGCATTATCATAATTGAAATTAGAATCTGCAGATTCAACTCTTAGCTTTGTCTTTGAACTATCTGTTTCAATATGGAATACAGTTGGTGATAACCAGCATGCATACTTTGTAATCATATTTTTACCGTTATAAACATAAGATTCAGAATCTGAATTCCAAGGGATAAAACCATAATAAACCATGTTCTTATGGTTAGAAGTATTCAATTTAATCTCTGTATTTGAATCATCCTTCTTCACTACTGAATATTTAACCGGTTTATAAATATCTTTTGAAGTATTGAATAACTGTTTAAATAATAAGTTCTGATAATCAAATGGGTTCAAATAGCCTTCTTCATTCTTAACTGCATCAAAGTTATTACATGTAAATGCGAAAGGCATATAATATGGATTTGTATATGTATACTTACCATTTAACTTAGTACTGTTTTTCTTTACTAGACCAGTGTAGTTTTCTGGAGTTAATACATATTTTACACCAAGTAATGAATCAATACCTAACATAGATGTATTTGTGACAGTTAAACAATCTGCATAAGTAGGATAGCCACACTTATTTAAGAACTCTAACTGTGTACCATCTGGTGAAGAAGTATATCCACTTGTAGACATATATCTATAAGATAATGGTTCATCATAGTTGGCAGTTAGATTACCTTCATACATAACTCTGTTAGATGTCTGAGTGATTCTATAGTTAGACTGATCATCATTCTGTATATTGCGGATGATCTTTTCTTGATTCTTTCTATATGATGTATATTCCAAATCATTCATACATAAAGAATTCGCAAGAAGACTAGAATTGATACCTAAATCAATAGAACCAACAATAAGTAATACTACAAGAAGTAACTGTTTTGTCTTTTGTTTAGTGATTAACTGACTAGAGATATATAAAGCAGTTAAGACAATGATCATAGCTACAGTTAAACAAGCATAAATCTTTTCCTGGTGTGTATAATGACGTGTTAATACAATGTTTAATATTGAGAATACAATTGCGACTACACCAGTCTTCACAATATTATTCTTCTTTTTTGCATATACACAATTGTATGCAGCTAAGAATAGAATAAAGAATTCAACTAGGAATGAATATCTATAGTTATAGCTTCCTACAAATTTAAAGAGTGAGAATACTAAATAAAGAGGATGCCAATAAAGACATAAAAGTATTCCAAATAAGAATACACCAAGTACAATCTTTACTTTTAATTTGATTTGTTTGTTGAAGAATACTGATAAAGCAAGTACTATCGCAAGTCCTCCACAAAATAATGCTGCAAATCCTAATTCACTATGAGCCCCATAGCTATACTTAGGAATAACGCTTAACATATTACCGACAAAAGAGAAGTCTAATAAATCTTTAAATGAAAGACTTCCTCTAGGCCCATTCGTTAAAGCACCGATAGTTGGTAAGAATAAGACAGCACTTACCATAACACCTAGAATCATGGCAAACACATATCTAATGCCAGTCTTAATAAACTGTATAAATGTCATCTTATTTTCTACTGCAAATAAGCAACATTCTAATAAGAACCAGATACCAGTAAAGACACAGCTGATTCCAGCCATATACCAGTTAAAGATAATAGCTAAACCTACCGCAATAGATAGATTCCAGTTCTTCTTTCCCTGCACAATATAATAAACCTGTAATAACATGAAAGGTAACATGTACATGCCATCTAACCACATGATATTACTTGCTTGGAAGAAGCTATATTGACATAAACCATAACCGCAGGAAAGTAGAATAAAGAGAATACTATTGTCTTTATAAGATGTTTCAAATCTATTTGTGACAAAGTACGCAAAGGCGATAGACGCCAATGTAAGCTTTAATGCGACTACGATATTAAAGAATGTATAGAGATTCGCATTAGAGAAAAACAACAATAATAGATTAAATGGTGAAGATAAATAATAGCTAAATACAGCTACATTTGATCCACCCAGAGTTTTCCCAAAGCTATAAGTAATTGAGTTCTTTCCTGCAATAACATCTTTTAGATAAGAGAAAAAATCAATATACTGAATATTTGCATCCATTACAGCTAATGTTTTAGTGCCAAATGGTGCGAATCCATTTAATGCATAAATACATAAAATAATAAGTAAAGTGATAATTCCGGATAGAAATATAATCTTACTTTTTTCTTTTTTATTCATAAGAACCCCCTTGAATTCAAACACAATAATTATAACATATCCTACTATATAATTCGATGTGATAGTTATGATATTACATGAAAGGTACTTGTATCAAATTATTTTCTGAAATTCTCTGTTTTTTTTGATGTATACAATCAAATAGAATATAATGATTACGTATGTGACAAAAAATAAATAAGGAGAGTTTTATGAAAAAAGATAAAGATATATTTGATAGAATCATGGAGTGGAAGATCCTTAGTATCTTTAATCCGTTTTATAAGAAATATAAAGAAGTATTATTATATTTATTCTTTGGTGGTTTAACTACATTTATTAGTATTGGTTCTTATGCCTTCTTCGATATCAGTATGCATATGGATCCAATGATTGCGAATATCTTCTCTTGGATACTTGCAGTATTATTTGCCTATGTGACAAATCGTATCTGGGTATTTGATAGTAATGCGGAAGGTATGAAGGGTATTATTCAGGAAATGGTTTCTTTCTTTGGAGGACGTGTTGCCACTCTTTTAATGGAAGAAGTTATTTTATATGTGGGTATTAATTTGTTAGGTATGAATAGTATTGGTGTGAAGGTTGCAGCACAGATTCTTGTACTTATTGGTAACTACTTAATTAGTAAGTTATTTGTATTCAAGGGGAAATAATATGAAGTCTAAAAAGATAGAATATATCGATCTTGCGAATGTGATAGCCACATTTGCTGTTGTGTTTTTGCATGCTAATAGCTGTTTCTGGGATTTTAGTAAAGAAAGATATTGGATTACTGCAGATGTTATTGAAAGTGTTTTTATTTTTGCGGTTCCTTTGTTCTTTATGATTTCAAGTGTTACGCTTATTGATTATCAAAAAAGATATGATACTAAAACATACTTTAGAAAAAGATTTGCGAAAGCAGTGATTCCATTCTTGTTTTGGACATTATTCGCGTTAGTATTTGATATAGTTGTTTTAAAAACGATTTCTATATCTGATTTATCATTAGAGTTACTGTATAATGGTTTTGTTAATAATAGATTTTGTGGTTATTATTGGTTTTTTACACCACTATTTATTATTTATGCATGTGTTCCTTTGTTTGCATCTATTGAAGAATCAAAAAGAATTAAAATATTCAAATATCTATTTATAGTTGGATTTATTTTCAATGGTACAATTCCATTTGTAATTAACGCATTTCATCTGGATTTGGTTTGGCCGGTTTCAGTCTATGTTGTGAGTGGCTATAGTATTTTCACAATCATGGGCTATTTAATTCATAAAATAGATTTTACACCTAATCAAAGATGTATTATTTATTTTGTTGGTTTAGCTGGTTTATTAATGCATTTTGGTGGTACTTATTATGAATCATATGCATTAAACGGTGTTAGTATGATTTATAAGGAATTAACTCAAGCGCCTGTCTTGATGTATTCGGGTGCAATCTTCTTGTTTATTAAACAGATCTCTTCTAGAGTGATGAGTACTAAACTAGGTGGTATTGTGAATTTTGTGAAGAAATACACTTTTTCTATTTATTTATTGCACTTTTATGTTATTTCAGTATTTAACGAATATTTTGGTTTAATAAACTATAAAACTTCAATTATCTATCGTCTAGGTATGCCTTTTATCGTTATTCCTATCACTATTATTATTGTAGCACTCATTCGTAAACTAAGATTAGGAAAAAAAGTATTGCCTTAAATTACATAATTTCACAGAAATTACACATAGATAGCGCTTGTAATAAGGTATAATAACAGCAATGAAGTGAATTATAGACTATTTTGTGGTATAGTAATTTATATATGAACTTAAAAATAAGGATGTGAAAAAAGATGTATAAAAGGAAATTAAGAGGATGGGCGAAGCATTTAGACTTCTTAATTGCGGACCTTATCTGTCTACAGTTAGCGCTATTTCTAGCTTACTACATGCGTCATGGAATACTTGATATATATACAAGATCATTGTATGTCAATATTGCGATAGTCATGACACTATTAGATATGGTAATTATCATATTCTTTAATATTTTAAAGAATATTTTGAAGCGTAATAATATCACAGAAATGATTAAAGTAATAGAGAAATCATTATTATTAATGGTTGTATCTACTGCTTATATTTTCTATGCGCAAAAAGATGATGTATCACGTTTAACTTTAGGTTTTACATGTGTATTTGATGCAATGTTTACTTATATTGTACATTGTGTGATGAAACCAATTGTAAGACGTAGAAGAAAGAATAATAAAAAATCTCTTATCGTGATTACAGAGTCTGAATTTATTGATTCTATTACAGAGAATAAGAAAATATTTGGTTTGGATGAATACCAGAGTGTTGGTTTTGCGGTTCTAGATAAGAATATGGAAGGTCAGAAATCAAATGGCTGGTCTATTGTGGCGTCTCAGGATACTGTTATAGATTATGTATTAAGACAGTGGATGGATGAAGCTTTAGTAATTCTTCCTAGGGAAGATGTTTTCTCTACTTCTTTAGTTAAAGATTTAGCTGAAATGGGACTCGCAGTTCATGTGGAAATCAGTGAATATAACTCATTAAAGGGATATCGCAAACAGTTTGAAAGAATGGGTGAAAACCAGGTATTAACTGTTAGTATGAATTCTATTAATGAATATGATTGGATTGCCAAGAGAATACTAGATATTATTGGTGGTTTAGTTGGCTGTGTGATTACTCTTATTTTAACTATCTTCTTAGGCCCAGCTATCTTTATTGCTTCTCCAGGACCAATCTTCTTTAAACAGAAGAGAGTTGGTAGAAATGGTAAAGTGTTCAATATGTATAAGTTTAGAAGTATGTATATGGATGCTGAAGAGCGTAAGAAAGAACTTATGGCTCAAAATAGAGTTAAAGATGGTATGATGTTCAAACTTGAATATGACCCTCGTATTATTGGCTGTAAAAAGAAAGCCGATGGTACTATTAAGAAGGGTGTTGGTAATTTCATTAGAGATTGGTCTCTTGATGAATTCCCACAGTTCTTTAATGTATTAAAGGGTGATATGAGTTTAGTAGGTACTAGACCCCCTACTCTTGATGAATGGAATAAGTATGAATTACGTCATAGAGCACGTCTTGCATTTAAGCCAGGTATTACAGGTTTATGGCAAGTAAGTGGTAGAAGTAATATCACTGACTTTGAAGAAATCGCAAGATTAGATAAAGAATATATCAAGAACTGGAGATTCAGTCATGATATTCAGATCTTATTGAAAACAGTACAGGTTGTTTTCAAAAAAGAAGGATCAATGTAAAGGAGTTATGAATATGCCATCAGTAAAGATTATTATTGCGACACATAAGAAGTATCGTATGCCTGATGATGAGATGTATATTCCTGTACAGGTTGGTGCAGAAGGTAAGGATGATCTTGGATATACACGTGATAATACAGGTGATAATATTTCTAATTTAAATTCACAGTATTGTGAATTGACAGGATTATATTGGGCTTGGAAGAACCTAGATGCAGATTATGTAGGTTTAGCCCATTATCGAAGACATTTTAGAGTAAAGAACAAGACAAAGGATCCTTTTGATTGTGTACTTACTTCTAAAGAAGCAGAAGAACTATTAAAGGATAATGATATTCTAGTTACTAAGAGACGTAATTATTATATTGAAACAATTTATGATCATTATGTTCATACACTTTATCCTGAACCATTAGATGAAACAAGAAAGATTATTGAAGAGAAGTGTCCAGAATATTTACCTGCTTTTGATAAGCATATGAAAGGTAAAACAATGCATGCTTTTAATATGTTTGTGATGAAGAAAGAATATTTTGACGCATATTGTGAATGGTTATTTGATATTCTATTTGAACTTACTAAAAGATTTGAAGGTACCGAATATAATAGCTTCCATGCACGTTATCCAGGTAGAATTAGTGAAGTACTATTAGATGTTTGGATGAATGAGAACGGTTATACCTACAAAGAAGTTCCATTTGTATACATGGAAAAGATCAATATGTTTAAAAAGGGAATGGGATTCTTAAAAGCTAAGTTCTTACATAAGAAGTATGGGGAGAGTTTTTAATGAGTTTATTTAAGAAAATAGTAACACTTGTACTCGCAATGAGTTTGATGACAGGCTGTTCTTTGACTAATAATGCGGATTCACAGAAGGTATTTAATTTTGCAGATTCTGGTTATGTGACATCTTTAGATGCATCAAAGGCTATTGATGAAACATCTACAAATGTGATTCAGGCATTTGGCGATGGTTTATATGCCTATAATGTGAAGAGCAAGCTTAAGCCAGCTATTGCGAAGAGTAAAGAAGTGAGTGAGGATGGCAAAACATATACTTTTGAAATCAGAAAGAACGTGAAGTGGTCCAATGGTGATCCTGTGACTGCAGAAGACTTTCTATATGCATGGAAGAGAGCCTTATCTATGCGTTCTGAAGCATCTAAGCTATTGACATCTTATGGTGCAGCCATTGCAGGTGCTGATGATATTTATAAAGGTTTAAAGCCTGCGGATACTTTAGGTGTTTATGTGAAGAATAAGAAACTGGTTGTACATCTTCAATATAAGACAACACGTTTTATGGATTTAGTGACTCAGCCAGTCTTCTTCCCATTAAATCAGAAGTTTGTGGAAGCACAGGGAGACAAGTATGCGACTTCTCCTAAGACATTATTATCATGTGGGACATATAAAGTATCTTCTATTTCTAAAGATAAGATTGTATTAAAGAAGAATAAGACATGTTATTTTGCGAGTAAATCAAATATTGATCAAGTGAATATGCTTTTTGGAATCAGTAATGATGAAAAAATCAAATTATTTGATGAAGGTAAGATTGATTTTGCATCAGTAACTGGTGAAAAAGCGAAGAAGTATGATGAAAAAGATTCAAGTACTGCAGATAATGACAGTGTTATGTGGGATTTAGTACCTAACTTCAAAGATCAGTATTTATCAGACTTAAGAGTACGTGAAGCAATGTCTTTACTACTAAGAAGAAATAAATATGATAAAAATGTATTGAATGACAAAACTGAGAAAGCTGAAGGCTTACTTCCTATGGGTATCTGTTTCAACTCACAGAAGCAGTTTATGAGAGATGCCTCTAAATATAAGTTGAAACACAATAAAAAAGAAGCGAAGAAGTCTTTATCTAAGCTTCTTAAAGAATATAAGTTAAAGAATTTTACTTTTACTTTGACTTATACAAAAGAATATCCACAATCAAAGCTTATTGCGAGTGAAATTAAAAAAGACCTTGAATCAACTAAACAATTTAAGGTGTATTTAAAAGAAGTGAATACTGTGGATTATGAACAGGCAGAATTATCTTTATTGCGTGTTAAAGGTACATGTAATGATGCTTATGATTATTTAGCCCCTCTTGCAGTTAATAATCAAGGTATTAATCATTATTGTAGTAATGAGTTTAATAACTTCTTTACAGCTGCAGTCAATGCACAAAGTCAGGATGAACGTTATTATGCATTCCTAAATGCAGAAAGAGTCGCAATGCGTGACTATGCATTCATTCCTGTGATTCATCAGGGACAGAGATATCTTATTAATATGAGTGTCACTGATCTAATTAGTAATTTCTGTGGTGCACCATATAGCTTTAGATATATGAGCATGCGTTAATGAGGGGGGTATTCAATGATCAACAAAATAAAGACATTTATTCAAAAAATAGGAACACCCCAGATGGGGATGGTTGTTTTAGCTATCTACTATTTCACATTAATGGTGGATATGACAACATTAAGCTATAGTTTTGCGAAGGCATCTACTTTATGTAAGCTGTTGAGATATGTTTGTTATGTATATTTCTTGTTTATAATATGCAAAAAAGTCAAGACTTTAGACTTGAAGAACTATATCAATAAAATTAAGAACTTTGATAAGAAACAGTACTTTATTGCGGCAATTGTGATTGTTGCATTAATTAGTATTGTGATGAATTTACTTCTTACTAAAAATAAAGCATTAGTCTTCTTATTATTTACATTAATCTATGCAAGTTGTTTTGAGTTCGAGGATGTAGTGAATACATTATTTTCTACTCAGTTCATCTCATTAATTCTTATTGTGACTTTAAGTTCGTTAGGACTTATGCATGATTATGTCAATAATAGAGCTGATGGTACTATGAGACATTCTTTAGGATTTGGTTATCCTACTTATTTATCTCAATTTGTAATGTTCTTGATTCTCTATTATTCATATAAGAAGAACTTTAAGATCAGTCCTGAAAAACTAGGTTTATACCAGTTGCTTATTGTATTTGTATATTTCTTAACAGACTCAAGAACAGAATTACTTGTATCTGAATTGATTCTTATTTGTATCTTTATGAACTCTGTGGATATTCTTGGAAAGTTCAAGAAGATTATAGAATTCTTTAAAAAGGCTTTTGCAATATGCTTCCCTCTCTATCCAATTGGAAGCTTTGTATTAGTGATGTTGTATGGATTGATTTTTAATACAATGAATGTGAATAGTATTGTGTTTAAGATTGCACATAAATTAAATCATGTATTCTCTAATAGACTTTATCAGACATTCTATGACTTTAAACGTTATGGATTTAGTTTATTTGGTTCGAATATAGATTTAGTTGGGTATTCGCTTACTAAAGGAAATGAAGATGCTATTATTAGAAGTAACTTTATTGATAATGAGTATATGAGAATCTTATTTGAAAATGGATGGATCTTCTTTATTGCCTTCTTCACAATCGCAGCAATAGTGATCTGGTATCTTTATAAGAATAAAAAAGATGGATTACTATTTATCTCTTTCGTTATTACAACATTCAGTTTATTGAACCCTAGAATTATTTCTATCACACTATCAATATTCTGTTTTATGATTATACCAGTATTAAATGATTTACTATTTAACCAAGGAGGACACTTAAATGAGTAAATATGATTATCTAGTAGTAGGATCAGGTCTTTATGGCGCAATCTTTGCACATGAAGCCAATAAGAGAGGAAAGAAGGTTCTTGTCATTGATAAGAGACCTAATATTGCCGGAAACATCTATACAGAAGAAGTAGAAGGCATCAATGTACATAAGTATGGTGCACATATTTTCCATACAAATAATAAGGAAGTATGGCAGTATATTACTCAGTTTGCAGAGTTCAATAGATTTACTAACTCACCCGTTGCAAACTATAAGGGAGAACTATATTCTCTTCCATTCAATATGTATACATTCAATAAGATGTGGGGAGTAGTGACTCCAGAAGAAGCAGCTGCCAAGATTGAAGAACAGAGACAGGAAATCAAGGGAGAACCAAAGAACCTTGAAGAACAGGCTATCTCATTAGTTGGTAGAGACATCTATGAAAAGCTTATTAAAGGCTATACAGAAAAACAATGGGGAAGACCATGTACAGAACTTCCATCATTCATCATCAAGAGATTACCAGTAAGACTTACTTTTGATAATAACTACTTCAATGCGTTATATCAGGGTATTCCAATGGGTGGATATACAAAGATGGTAGAAAACATGCTTGAAGGTATTGAAGTAAGATTGAATACAGATTATCTAGAAAACAAGGAAGAACTAGATAGCTTAGCAGATAAGGTTGTTTATACAGGACCTATCGATGCATACTTCAACTATAAGCTAGGAACACTAGAATACAGATCAGTCAGATTTGAAACAGAAGTATTAGATAAGCCAAATTTCCAGGGAAATGCGGCAGTAAACTATACAGATGCCCAGACACCTTGGACAAGAATCATTGAACATAAGTGGTTTGAATTCGGTACACAGCCAAAGACTGTTATCAGTAGAGAATACAGCTCTGAATGGAAGCTAGGAGATGAACCATACTATCCAGTCAATGATGAAAAGAATGGTGCCTTATATGCAGAATATAAGAAGCTAGGCGATGCAGAAACTAAAGTGATCTTTGGTGGAAGACTTGGAGAATATAAGTATTACGATATGGATGCAGTTATTGCAGCTGCATTAGACAGAGTTAAAAAGGAATTTAATTAATCATTAAGGCAAAGATTTAAGATCTTTGCCTTAATACAAATGGAGGCTTATTATGAAGAGTGTATTGATTATTGGAATGACACCTAATCCTGGTGGCATAGAAAGCTTTTTAATGACATACTTTAGAAAATTAAAAGACACCTTTAAAATAGATTTCCTTACTACATTTGAGACATGTGCTTACAGTCAGGAGATTCTAGATAATAATTCTAGAATTTATTCAATTAAATCAAGTCAGTTTAAACAAGCTAAAGAATTTAAACAGGAATTGACTAACTTCTTTCAACATCATCATTACGATACCATCTGGTTTAATGCCTGTGATTTAGGTAATTTTGGTTTATTGAAATATGCACAGTTATGTTCTCCTGAAAAAGTGATTGTACATGCACACAATAATGATTTCATGATGAAAGGTAAGAAAGCACTCTTCTATAAGTTCATGCATTATAAGAATAAAAAGAAAGTAAAACAGTATGCCACTGATTACTGGGCCTGCTCAGAACTTGCGGGAGAATTTTTCTTTGAAGATGATGTAAGACAAAGTTCTCGTTATCATGTCATTAATAATGCGATAGATACAGATCGTTTTAAATATGATAGAGAGATCAGAGTAGCTTATCGTAAAGATCTCCACGCTGAAGATAAGATTGTCGTAATGAATACTGCAAGATTCACTTATCAAAAGAACCAGTTATTCCTGATTGATATCTTTGAGGAATTAAAGAACAGGGATGATCGTTTTGAACTTGTATTAGTAGGTGATGGTGAATTAAGAGGTGAACTTGAACAGAAGATTTCTGACTTGAATCTTACTGATAGTGTACAGCTATTAGGTTTACGTAGTGATATCCCAGAATTACTATCAGCGGCTGATATATTCCTTTTCCCTTCTCGTTTTGAAGGATTTGGTATATCATTATTAGAAGCTCAGGCTTCTGGACTGTTATCCTTTACTTCCAAGACAGTTGTCCCAGAAAGTGTAGGGATTACAGATTTACTTACATATATTTCATTAGATGAATCTCCTGTAGAATGGGCAGATATGATTTATAGTCAATTTACTTCAAGAGACATTGATAGAAATAAATATACGGATATCATCAAAGAAAAAGGATTTGATATCGATACAGAAGCTAAGAGATTAAAATCCTACTTAGATGATTAAAGAAAGGAAAACAGTTATGAAAAAATATTATTTACAGGTCACAATTGATTCTAATCTTGATGCCAGTACAAAAGCTGTTCAGGATTGTAATAAGATTCTTCATCAGAATGGTTATGAACCATTTGAAATTAATCTTTACAAATCAGGAAACAAGTATATCAAGAAGGTACATAACTTCTTAGCCTTCAATCACTTAAATAAGATTGATGAAGGTGCTTTACTTGTAGTACCTCATCCTCTTTATGTGAATAAGAAATATATTGATATCTTAGAGAAGGTAAAACAGAAAAAGCATATCAAGCTAGCATTCCTTATTCATGACTTAGATTCATTAAGAAAGCTATTCTTAAACGCTCAGGATGATTTTGAATATATGGATCATAAGATGTATGACATCTCTGACTATATTATTGCACATAACGATTGTATGATTGACTATTTAGTCACACAGGGAGTAAACAGAGAAAAGATTCATAATCTTCATATCTTTGACTATTTATGTGAATCAAATAATACAATCAAGTTTGATCGTTCAGTAAGTATTGCAGGTAACCTAGATGAAAAGAAGAGTAACTATCTTGCAAAGCTAAAGGATATTAAAGCAGTTCATTTTGATTTATATGGTGTACATTTAAATGAAGATATTCTTGCATCTAATATTACATATCATGGTGCTTTCCCACCTGATGAAATCAATAACCAGTTATATAGTGGTTTTGGTTTAGTATGGGATGGAAGTTCTATTGAAAAATGTGATGGTAATACAGGAGAGTATTTAAAATATAATAACCCTCATAAATTATCTTTATATCTAGTATCTGGCATTCCAGTAGTGATCTGGAAGGAAGCTGCAGAAGCTAAATTTGTAGAAGAACATGGCTTAGGTATCACAGTCAACTCTTTAGATGAACTTGGAGAAAAATTTGCAAGTCTAAGTGAAGAAGAATACTTCGAAATGGTTAAAAATGTCGCAGTTGTTTCTAATAGACTTAAAAATGGATATTACTTAACTCAGGCAATCAAAGAAATTGAAGAGGCTTAAAGCCTCTTTTTCTTCTTTAACTCTTATTATTTTTGATTTATAATAGTTGCGGTTTGTAACAAGGAAAGAGAGGTTTTGTATGAAAAAACAGAAATCACTTAAGTTGAATTTCATTATGAATGCATTACTTACAATGTCTTCATTCATATTCCCACTTATTACATTCCCATATGTATCGAGAGTATTAGGGCCTACAGGAACAGGTCAGGTTAACTTTGCGACATCATTGATTACTTATTTCTCAATGTTTGCGCAGTTAGGTATTCCGACATATGGTATCAAAGTATGTGCACAGGTAAGAGATGATCATGAAAAACTCACAAGAACAACACAAGAATTATTAATTATAAATCTTGTCATGACTGTAATCTCTTATGTTGCGTTTATTATTGCGTTATTCGCAGTTCCAAAGCTTGCATCTGATAAGATGTTGTATGTGATTACTAGTAGTACTATCCTACTTACTACAATAGGTATGGAATGGCTCTATAAAGCTTTAGAACAATATACATATATTACTATCCGTTCTATTATCTTCAAGTTTATTGGACTTGTTGCGATGTTCTTATTAGTTCGTTCAAAGAACGATTATGTCATGTATGCGGGTATTACAGTATTTGCGGCAAGTGCTTCATTTATTCTTAACTTATTAAATGCCCACAAATATATTGGTTTAAAACCAGTTGGACATTATAATTTCAAGAGACATTTCAAGCCAGTCGCTATCTTCTTTGCGATGAGCTGCGCAACTACAATTTATACTAATCTAGATTCAGTTATGTTAGGTTTCATGGCTACTAATGCAGATGTTGGTTACTATGGTGCAGCTGTTAAGATTAAGAATATTTTAGTATCTATCGTTACTTCACTAGGTACTGTATTACTTCCTAGAGCGGCTTATTATATTGAACACCAGCAGATGGATGAATTTAAGAAACTAAGTAGAAAAGCATTAAACTTTGTATTCCTAGTCGCTTCACCAATGATGATCTATTTCATTCTCTTCGCAAAACAGGGTATCTTCTTTTTATCAGGTGATGCTTTTGGACCAGCCGTTGTGCCAATGCAGCTTATTATGCCTACCCTACTCCTTATTGGTATTACAAATATCTTGGGTATTCAGATTCTTGTACCATTAGGATATGAAAAAGCAGTACTCGTATCTGAAATAGTTGGTGCAGTGATTGACTTAGTGGTTAATGCATTATTGATTCCAGTGTATCAATCAAGTGGTGCTGCAATTGGTACATTACTTGCAGAATTCGCGGTTATGGTCGTACAGTGTATTGCGTTAAAGAATGAAATCAAAACAGCCTTTAGTGATATTAAATACTTAAAGATTATTCTTGCGATTATTATTGCATCACTTGCATCTTTCTGGGTGACTGCATTAAATCTACATGTATTCATTACACTCGTTATTTCAGCTATCTTGTTCTTTGGTGTATATGGTCTTGTACTCATTATCATGAAAGAAAAACTTGTCATTGAAATATTGACACAAATCTTTAGTAAGTTAAAACATAAAAGCGCATAATCTGCGCTTTTTGACTTATAAAACAATAAAGGGTATACTTTTATTGTGATGACTAATGAATATGAAGGATGTAAAATAATTATATTCATATGAAGGAGGAAAACAGAAATATGCCTGATAAACAGAGAATCGGTATTTTAGGAGCTGGTACATGGGGTATGGCTCTTGCAAGAATGCTGGCTAATTGTGATAAGGAAGTAACAGTGTGGTCTGCCCTTCCACAGGAAGTGGAACAGCTAAGTACAACACATACACATCCAAAACTTCCTGGTGTTGATTTTCCTGAAACTATTCGTTATACAACAGATATAGAAGAAGCATGTACTAATCAGAATATTATTATGTTTGCGGTACCTTCTGTATTTGTAAGAAGCACAGCTGAAAAGGCTAAACCTTACATTAAAGACAATCAGATTATTGTGGATGTTGCGAAAGGTATTGAAGCAGATACATTCATGACTTTAACTGAAGTCATTGAAGATGTACTTGATAATGACACATTACATCTTGTCGCATTATCTGGTCCTACTCATGCAGAAGAAGTGGCAAGAGGATTACCTACTGCCATCGTATCAGCATGTAAGAATCTAGACGCGGCTAAATATGTACAGAAGTTTTTCAGTAGTCCTTTTATGCGTGTGTATACAAATAACGATGTAAAAGGAATTGAAATCTGTGGTGCATTAAAGAATATTATTGCGTTAGCTGCTGGTATTTCTGGTGGCTTAGGCTATGGTGATAATGCCCGTGCAGCTTTAATTACAAGAGGTCTTGCAGAAATGGAGAGACTTGGTGGTAGAATTGGCTGTACACCACATACATTTAGTGGTTTAACTGGTATGGGTGACTTGATTGTGACTTGTACAAGTGAATTCAGTAGAAACAACCAGGCAGGTCATTTGATTGGTGAAGGTAAGACACCAGCAGAGGCAGTTAAGGAAGTAGGAATGGTTGTAGAAGGTATTAATGCATTACCTGCAGCTGTTCAGCTTGCAGAAACTTATAAAGTGGATATGCCTATTGTAATGACTGTCAATAAAATCGTTAATGAAGGCTTGAATCCAAAGAATGCAGTTAATGCATTATTACAGAGAGATTTAAAATCAGAAACACCTCTTCCATCTATTAATGATGTATTTGAAGAGTCAGTATTAAGAAAGACGAGGAAAAGTGGAATGAAGAGAGTTATTACTTATGGGACTTTTGACTTATTACATTACGGTCATATTAACCTATTAAGAAGAGCTAAAGAATTAGGTGATTACTTAATCGTTGGTTTATCAACAGATGAATTCAACTGGAATGAAAAACAGAAGAAGTGTTACTTTACTTATGAACAGAGAAAACAGTTACTAGAATCAGTTAGATATGTAGATTTAGTTATTCCTGAATGTGCATGGGATCAGAAACGTAAAGATGTTCATGAATATCATGTTGATACATTTGTCATGGGAGATGACTGGAAAGGTCAGTTTGACTTCTTAGAAGAAGAAGGTGCAGAAGTAGTATACTTACCTAGAACTCCTGAAATCAGTACAACTAGAATCAAAAAAGACTTGAATAAATAGTCATATTTTACTCGTTTATGAAGATGATATGTAATTTTTGTGTAATTATGACCTTAAAGGTTTTCATTTTTTCATTTACGAGTATAATGACGAATGAACCGAATATTAGGAGGTAGTTATGAAGTTTATTACATCACGTGCCTTGGTCCTAGGTATCCAGGCTGTTGTATCTGCAGTGCTTGCATTCTTCGTAGTTAAGATTGGAATCTTACCTACAAAGTATTTAATGGCAGCATTCGCAGTATTAGTAGTATTATGGCTATTCATGTTCTTATTGACTATGCCATCAAAGAAGAAAAAAGTTGCAAGACCTTTAATTGGTAAAATAGTGTCTCTTTTATTAAGTATCGCAATGGTATTTGGTACTAGTAAGATTATCAAAGGTGACTCATTCCTTTCATCTCTTACTAATGTAGGTACTGAAACAACTACTTATTCTTTAGTAGTATTAAAAAGCAGTGGTTATAAGAATGTTTCTTCATTAAAAGGAAAAACAATCGATTACTACGCAAATGATAAAAAGAAAGCGATGCAGGTAAAAGAAAAACTACAGAAGCAGATCAGCTTCCATGGTAATGGTGAAGATGATAATGCGAAGCTTGCATCAGACTTATATAGTGGTGATTGTGATGCAATCCTATTAAATGAAAGCTATCGTGATATGATCAAAGAAACTTATAGTAACTTTGAATCAAAGACTAAAGTATTATGGCAGGAAAAGATTGTAGAAGAAGTAGAAAATACTGCTTCTGATGTTAATGTAACTAAGAAGCCATTCGTATGTTATATTAGTGGTGTTGACTCTCGTGGTGGTGTAAATGAAAACAGCCGTTCAGACGTTAACCTATTAGTGACTATTAATCCAAACAATGGTCAGATGTTAATGACAAGTATTCCTAGAGACTATTATGTAAAACTTGCGAACTGTGGTAAGAAAGATAAATTAACTCATTCTGCTTTATATGGTGGAACAGAAAACAGTATAAAGACTATTGAAGATTTCTTAGACATCAACATTGATTTCTATGCAAGAGTTGATTTCCAGTCAGTTATCCAGTTAGTTGATGCATTAGGTGGTATTGATATTTATTCTGATAAGGCATTTATTCCTTATACAGACCATGGTATTAAGATTCCTAAGGGAAATGTACATATGGATGGACGTATGGCCCTTGCATTCGCAAGAGAACGTTATACATACCAATCTGGTGACCAGCATAGAACTGAAAACCAGCAGGCAGTATTACAGGCTATTATCAAGAAAGCAGTATCTCCAAAGATCTTAACTAACTATAGTGAAATCTTAGATTCTATCAAAGATACATTTACAACTAATATGCCATCTTCAAGTATCAGAGCTTTAGTTAATAAGCAGTTAGATGACAACATTAAATGGGATTTCCAGAAATCATTCCTTAAGGGTGAAGGTGTGATGCAGACTGGTGGTTACTCAATGCCTAAGACTAGGTTGTGGTATAGTATCCCAGATGAAGACAGTATTGAATTAAATTCTAAATACATCAACGCTATGTGTGATGGTAAGAAGATTGATACTGAAAAGAAAATCTTTGATGTAGAAAAAGCTGAACAGGAAGCTAAAGAAGCAGAAAAGAAAACAAACTAATTTAGTGACGGGGGTTGTATGATATCGACCCTCGTTTTATTTTGGAGATTATGGTATTATTGAAGAGACGAAAGAAGGACATCAATATGAAATATGATTATCTAGTAGTAGGATCAGGTCTTTATGGCGCAATCTTTGCGCATGAAGCCAATAAGAGAGGAAAGAAGGTTCTTGTCATTGATAAGAGACCTAATATTGCCGGAAACATCTATACAGAAGAAGTAGAAGGCATCAATGTACATAAGTATGGTGCACATATTTTCCATACAAATAATAAGGAAGTATGGCAGTATATTACTCAGTTTGCAGAGTTCAATAGATTTACTAACTCACCCGTTGCAAACTATAAGGGAGAACTATATTCTCTTCCATTCAATATGTATACATTCAATAAGATGTGGGGAGTAGTGACTCCAGAAGAAGCAGCTGCCAAGATTGAAGAACAGAGACAGGAAATCAAGGGAGAACCAAAGAACCTTGAAGAACAGGCTATCTCATTAGTTGGTAGAGACATCTATGAAAAGCTTATTAAAGGCTATACAGAAAAACAATGGGGAAGACCATGTACAGAACTTCCATCATTCATCATCAAGAGATTACCAGTAAGACTTACTTTTGATAATAACTACTTCAATGCGTTATATCAGGGTATTCCAATGGGTGGATATACAAAGATGGTAGAAAACATGCTTGAAGGTATTGAAGTAAGATTGAATACAGATTATCTAGAAAACAAGGAAGAACTAGATAGCTTAGCAGATAAGGTTGTTTATACAGGACCTATCGATGCATACTTCAACTATAAGCTAGGAACACTAGAATACAGATCAGTCAGATTTGAAACAGAAGTATTAGATAAGCCAAATTTCCAGGGAAATGCGGCAGTAAACTATACAGATGCCCAGACACCTTGGACAAGAATCATTGAACATAAGTGGTTTGAATTCGGTACACAGCCAAAGACTGTTATCAGTAGAGAATACAGCTCTGAATGGAAGCTAGGAGATGAACCATACTATCCAGTCAATGATGAAAAGAATGGTGCCTTATATGCAGAATATAAGAAGCTAGGCGATGCAGAAACTAAAGTGATCTTTGGTGGAAGACTTGGAGAATATAAGTATTATGATATGGATGCAGTTATTGCAGCTGCACTAGCTAAAGTAAAAGAGGTATTTGAATAATGAAGAATTTAATATCTATTATTATTCCTGTATATCGTGGAAATCCTGTTTATTTCAATAAGACAATCGAAAGCTGTCTCAATCAGACTTATGATTATGTAGAAGTGATTATTATTGATAATGGGTGTAATGATGCGTTGCAGGATACTTTAAGTGAATTAAATACAAAAGAGAATGTGACAGTTGTAAAGAATTCTAAGAGCGGTGTATGTTCTGGTAGAAACTTAGGTGTAAAAACAGCTAAGGGAGACTATATCATGTTCTTAGATGCAGATGACTGGATTGAAAGTAATGCTTGTGAAATACTATTAAATCATGCAGTAGAAGCAGAGGCAGATTGTGTGATCTGTAACTATAGTAGAGACTATAGTGATCATAGTGAAAAGATGCTTCACTATATAAGAGATACAATGTATAAGGGCTGGAAGGATTATTTAAAGGATCTATTAAATGTACAGGCAGGTGTAGGATTCTGTTGGGGTAAACTCATTAAAGCTTCTACTATTGAAAATGTATTATTAAATGAAGAATTAAGTCTTGCAGAAGATGCAGAATATTGTGCACGTGCCTCACAGAACTGGAATGTTATTGTAGGCGATGAACATCCTTTAGTTCATTATATATTCAATGATCAATCTGCAGTACGTAAGTTTGATACAGCTTATGCAGATAAGTTCCTCTTATCTATGAAAGCAGTAGAAGAAGACTTAAAAGATGTCATGGCAGAAGATAAGAATATAGAAACATTATTCTATAACTTTGTAAGTTATCATGTATTACTTATTTTAGTGAATTATTGTGCACATCCACAAAATAAAGATCAAGCGATGTCTTCTTTAAATACATTAATGAAGAATGATTTATTTAAACGTGCTGTAAAGAACTCTAACTATAATGGTATGTCTATGACACGTAAAGTACCATTATGGTTCTTAAAACATAAGATGAATAGATTCGCATTACTTGTAGGACAAGTAAGACAGAAACAGTTTTCTAAGAGTAAATAAGGAGTAAGTTATGAAAGTACTAGTATTTGGAATTACAGATAATCCAGGTGGAATGGAAGCAGTTATTATGAACTACTATCGTCATCTAGATCGTACACGTGTACAATTTGATTTCTTATGTAATACAGAAGTAGTTGCTCATGAACAAGAGATATTAAGCTTAGGTGGTACTATTTATCGTATTCCTGCAAGAAGTAAGGATAAAAAAGCTTTCTCTGAAGCTTTAGAAAACTTCTTTAAGACTCATGCTTCTGAATATAAAGCTATCTGGTTTAATACATGTTCGCTTGCGAATATTGATTACTTAAAGAAGGCTAAACAATATGGCATCCCTACACGTATTATTCATTGTCATAATGCGGCTAATGGAGATAGCTTCTTAAGAGGATGTCTACATAAGTTCAATAGAACACAGATTAGAAGATATGCGACAGACTTTTGGACATGTTCAGAAGATGCGAATGAATGGTTCTTTGGGAAGAATGCCGTATTACCTAACTATAAATTGATTAATAATGCGGTAGATGTGAACTTCTTTAAACCAAATGAAGAAATCAGACAATCTATAAGAGAAGAACTTCATGCAGGAGATAAGATTGTATTAGGTCATACAGGAAGATTCCATTTCCAGAAGAATCATCCCTATCTATTAAAGGTATTTAATGAGTTGGATCATAGATACCCTGGTAAGTATATGTTGATACTTATTGGAGATGGTGAAGATAAAGAAACACTTAAAAATCAGGTTAAAGAATATGGTATTGAAGATGATGTCAAATTCTTAGGTATTAAGAGTAATGTGAGTGATTATATCCAGGCTATGGATCAATATATCTTCCCTTCTCGTTTTGAAGGCTTAAGTGTCGCTTTATTAGAAGCAGAAGCCAATGGATTACCATGCATGATCTCTGATACTATTTCTCTAGCCTCTATTGTGAATGATAATGTGAAGATGCTTCCTATTACGGATGAAGCAGTAGACAAGTGGGTAGAAGCAATCGAAGAAGCATCTCATCAATCTAAGCATTTTAATATCGAAGCATTTGAAAAACGTAATCTAGAAATAAATACAGAAGCTAAGAAGATGCAAGATTTCTTCTTATCACTATAAACCTTCGTGAGAAGGTTTTTTATCTCTAAATATAGCTTTTTATACTTATATATGTCATTTTATGTTACATTGGATGATTCTTTGTGTGAAATTATGTTAATATATTCTCATACTATATAAGAGGAAGGGAGATATATATGAACAAAAAGTTGATTACAGGTTTTGTAAGTGCAGCGCTTGTTTGTTCGATGGGCATGTCTGGTGTAAGCGCAGTAACTCCAGTACCAACTATGCATAACAACAATCAAGTCACTGCAACATCATTGAGTCGTTCTGTAGCTGATTACAAGAAGATTGAAGGCATTAACGATCAGACTGTATTAGGCGCAGATTTTACTCATTACCAGCAGGATTTGGAATGGGGTAAAACGTATTACAATTACAAGAGCGTCAAAATTGATAACCTATTTAAGTTTGTACAGGGACAGGGAATTAATACGATTTCTGTCAAGGTTGCAGTAAATCCGGACACATCAAGTGATAAAACTAAATGTTATACACTAGATAGTGCTATCAAAACAATTAAAGCAGCTAAAGAAGCAGGCTTAAAAACAAACATCACATTATTCTATTCTGATGATGTTACTTATGCAAATAGTCAGCAATTACCTGCAGGATGGACTCAGGATAATGCGGTAGAAAAGGCAACAGACTATACTAAGGAAGTACTTAATACTTTAAGTAAGAATGATGCTTTACCTACTATGATGACTATTGGAAATGAAGTGAATTATAATTTCCTTGGTCTAACTGAAGGCGGAGGATGGGATGGCTTTGTCGCAATGGCTACCATCTCTAAACTTATTAATGAAAAAGGTGTTAAAACAGCTTTAAGTTTTGCAGCACCTGATGATGCTGAAGGTATTCAGTATGTGATTGAAAAGCTAGGTTATGCAGGCGTAGACTATAGCTATTTAGGTGTTAATCTTTATGCTGATCGTAATGGTATTAATGATTATGTTAAAACATTACGTGCTACAGTAAAAGAAAAGGCAGCAGATAAGCAGTTAATTGTTTCTAACATCAAGTTCCCACGTAAGAATGAAGATGAAACAGCATCTACTGAAACACAGGCAGACAGCATTTATAATTTATTAAGTGCTTCTATTAGTGATAGTAATGCAGGTGGTTTAATTTATGATGAAGCTGAATATGTAGGAAGCTGGAATGGTTTCTTTAATGAACAGGGACTTGCACAGATTTCTCTTGCAGTATTTGGTTTTGCACAGGGTTGGAATATTGATATTGATTCATACAGAGATCCTTATGAATATGGTGATGATACTGGTTTAAAGGAAAAGAAGGTCACTATTAATAAGATTTCTAATATGTCTGAATCTACAATCAGAGGTGTAGATGTTGGATCATATGTAGCACTTACTAATGCAGGTGTTAAATATTATGATTATGATGGCAAAGAACAGCCATTAATGAAAATCTTAAAGGATAATGGTGTTAACTATATCCGTTTAAGAATCTGGAATGATCCATACAATGAAAAAGGTGAAACATACGGTGGTGGAGATAGCACTGTAGATAATGGATTAAAGATTGGTAAAGAAGCAACTAAGTATGGTATGAAGGTGCTTGTTGACTTCCATTATTCTGATTTCTGGGCAGATCCTGCAAAACAGATTCTACCAAAAGCATGGCAGAAGGATGCTAATGATCCAGATAAGATGTGTGAAAATATCCATGACTTCACTAAAGATACTTTACAGAAATTTAAAGATGCAGGTGTTGATGTAGGTATGGTACAGGTTGGTAATGAAATTACCAAAGGTATGGCTGGTATTCATAATAAAGACAGTAATAATTCTGTTTGGAAAAATGAATCTCAGTATTCTGTATTAGACCGTTATTTAAATGCAGGTTCTAAAGCAGTACGTGAAATTCTTCCAGATGCTTTAGTTACATTACATATTGAAACACCTAATCGTCAAATCTATTCTATGATCATGGATGCATGGGAAAAAGGAAATGTAGACTATGATGTTTTAGGTTCTTCTTATTACCCATTCTGGTGGAATACACCTGATATGTTAAGGGATGTACAGACTCTTGCAAAAGAAAGAGGAAAGCTATTTGCGGTTATGGAAACTGCATGGGTTAACAGCTATGAAGATGGTGATGGTACACCAAACTCTATCGGTTCTGATTATGGACTTTATCAGTATGAAATTGGTCCTCAGGGTCAGGTAGATGAATTAACTGATATGTATAAGGTTCTTACTGAACAGGATAACGGTTTAGGTGGCTTCTATTGGGAGCCAGGATGGATTCCAGTGAAAGCCGGATGGACTAACTGGGAGTACAATAAAGAAGTCGCTGATAAGTATGGTACTGGATGGGCTTCTAAAGGTGCTGTAGGTTATGCACCAGACGATGAGATGTATTATAATGGTCAGCCTTCATGGGGTGGATCAAGCTGGGATAACGCAACATTATTTGATATCCAGGGTAATGCACTACAGTCATTAAAGTTCTATAAAGATACAGTGTCTTTAGGTAAGGTTCAGACTACAAGAATCAATATCGTGAATAAAGAAAAAGAAGTTCTTAAGACTGAATATGTAAATGTAAATGTTGGTGATACAAAGACAATCAAACTTCCAAAAGTTAATGGTTATTATGCATCAAAAGGTAACTATAACTATACAGTAAAAGGTGATACTGATGGTGTTAAGACAGTTACAGTCACTTATAATCATTCTACAGAAGCTAATCTAGTTTACGTGGATGGTGATTGGTACTTAATGCAGGATGGACAGGTTGTACATGAAACTACTCTTGCACAGGTTAATGGAACAGGTACTTGGTATTATGTAGAAGATGGTAAACTCAACTGGAATTATACCGGTTTAGTAAAATACTATAGTACTTGGTATTATGTTCAGAATGGTGTTCTTGACTGGAACTACAATGGCTTAATCTACTACAATAATACTTGGTATTATATTGAAAACGGTAGAGTAAATACAAACTACAACAATCTAGTAAAATACAATGGTAACTGGTATTATGTTCAGAACGGTAAGATTGACTGGTCAGTGAATACATTATCACAGGTTAATGGTGAAGGAACATGGTATAAGGTGACTAATGGACAGTTAGATTGGAACTATACAGGACTAACTAAGTATTTCAGTACTCAATACTATATTCAAAATGGTGTTCTTAACTGGAACTACAACGGCTTAATCTACTACAATAATACTTGGTATTATATTGAAAACGGTAGAGTAAATA
>ENA-OUOY01000483-OUOY01000483.1-human-gut-metagenome-genome-assembly--contig:-NODE-483-length-27711-cov-3.862272_pt1 | contig 27711 bp, 26 predicted proteins | sample MGYA00237937_ERZ548767 | MGnify/ENA primary metagenome ERZ548767 (study PRJEB26490, sample SAMN05356887) | human gut metagenome | biome: terrestrial biome; feature: human-associated habitat; material... | reverse complement strand
GTGTTTGTGACAGTGATGACTATGCTGGCTGCAATCGCAGCAATGTTTTTTACGACCATGTCCGTTCTGGCAGCAGATGCTGGAAGCTCATCGAATTCCCAGAGCACCATCAGTACAACCGTGCCGGACTCCCATAATATCCGTGTGGAAAAAAGTCACGCAGATGTAGTGATAGAAGGGGAAGAAGATCAGATAGAAGGCAACATAGATAACTTTGTTGTGGATCGTTTTGCCGAGCCGAAGATACGGATCACACCGGAAGAAGGATGGAAGGTTTCAAGGATTCTTCTGAACGGGGAAGACGTTACGGAACAGTTCCAGGACGGATATCTGACACTGGAAGAAGTCTGCGAGGATATGACACTGGTCATTGAGACAGCAGAAGATACCAGCGGCGGCGAAAGCAAAGACCCGGACAAAGAGAAGGATAAAGGAACACCGGGCGGTGGAAACGGACAGGACTCGGGCAAGAAAACTCCGATGAATAAGCTGAAGAACCGGATGGCAGCAGTCACAGGAGATGAAGCAAGACCGATGCTTTATGTGCTGGCAGCAATTGCAGCGGCAGCAGTTGTAATCAGTGTGACGGTTATAAGAAGAAAAAATAAATAAATAACAAAAGGGCATATCGGTACAGATATCCGAGATATTTTATCCCCCTCTCAGGTATAATACATCTGGGAGGGGGAATTGTTTCACAGGGGAGTAAAATATATCAGCCATGAGATGGTGAAATCTTGTTTGAAAAGATTACGGAATATGTGGTAAAATAATAAAAACAGATAAGAATTACGAGAGGTAAAAGAGGGCGGAATTTTAGAATTTCGTCTTTTTATAAAAAACATGAACAAAAATTTTATCATTTATCTTTGTGTTATTAATATCATTACATTCCTGGCATTTGGCCAGGACAAATGGAAAGCGAAGAATGACGAGTGGCGAACTAGCGAGAAGACGCTTCTTGGGTTTGCATGCATCGGTGGTTCTGTGGGAGCATGGATCGGAATGCATGTATTCCACCATAAGACGAGGAAGAATGAATTCCGATACGGGATTCCGGCGATTTTTGCAGTACAGGTAATCCTTACACTGATTCGATATTCGGGAATCTTGAGGTGATGAAATATACCATTACAAATGGAAAAAGTTATGGTATATTTTTTCGAAAAGATTCGCTTGTTATTAGGCGCTTACAGTGGTATGATAAGCCTGATATGTAAATATCATAGTAAATTTTATAAAAAAGAAGGGAACAAAAAACGTGACCTACAAAGAAGCAAGGGTATATTTGGACGAGATGTCGAAATACGGAAGTGTACTTGGCTTAGATACGATTCGAGGTCTGTTGCATGAGCTTGGTGATCCACAGGACGATCTTAAGTTCATACATATTGCAGGAACGAATGGCAAGGGCTCTGTGCTTGCGTACACTTCGACTATATTAAGTGAGGCTGGCTACAGAACCGGGCGATATGTTTCTCCGACCGTTATGTCTTATCTGGAGAAAATCCAGGTGGACGGAACATGGATCTCGGAATTGGATTTTGCACAGAGTGTAGAGAAGATAAAGGAAGCGATTGCCAGTCTGAAAGCAAAGGGAGAACCTCTCCCGACGTTATTTGAAGCAGAGACGGCAATGGCTTTTTTGTATTTTCGGAAAATGCATTGCGACATGGTCGTACTTGAGACCGGACTTGGCGGTGAGACGGACGCGACGAATATTGTGAAGAATACCATCTGTGCAGCATTTGCAACCATCAGCGTCGATCATCTTGGTGTGATTGGAGATACGCTGGAGGAGATTGCCCGGACGAAGTCGGGCATTATCAAACCTGGTTGTGCGGTAGTATCCGCGAGACAGACAGACGTTGTGAGAAATGTCCTGAAGAAAAAAGCAGAAGAGAAGAACTGCTCTTATGTAGAGGCGGAGCCAAAGAAAATGAAAATTCTGACGGACAGTTACGATGGAATCACATTTTCTTATAAAGAGTTTGAAAAGATGCATTCAAATCTTGCGGGGCAGTGCCAGAGAGAGAATCTTGCCACAGCGCTTGAGATTGTAAAGCAGTTAAGAACACTTGGATATGAGATCCCGGATGAAGCAGTGCGGGACGGGCTTGCAAAAACCGTGTGGGAAGGCAGATTTACCTGCCTTAGAAAGAATCCGGTTTTTATCATAGACGGAGCACATAATGAGGACGCTGCGATCAAACTGAGAACATCCATTGAGCGATACTTTAAAGGAAAGGAAATCCAGCTTATTATGGGAGTATTTCAGGATAAGGAGTATGAAAAGATTACAAGTATCCTGTGCCCGCTGGCAAAGAAGGTTTACACTGTAGAACTTCCGAACAAAGCCAGAAGCTTAAGTGCCGGGAAACTTGCGGACTGTGCCAGAAAATATTGCGAAGAAGCAGAAGCAAAAGACAGTATTCAGTCGGCGGTGGAATCAGCGATAGCAGCATGTGGTGCAGGAATGAATAATCAGGTAATCATCGCATGTGGTTCACTTTCTTATCTGGGAGAAGTGAAGCGGATTGTGGAAGAAAATAGAAAAATAGAAAAGAGCGAATAAAAATGATAGATCATGAAAAAGTAGAACAGGCAGTTCGGCTTTTATTAGAAGGAATAGGTGAAGATGTGAACCGGGAGGGGCTTATTGACACTCCGGACCGGATTGCAAGAATGTATGAAGAGATATACGGCGGCATGGAAGAAGATGCAGCAACACATTTGTCCAGGACATTTACAGTAGACAGCAGTGAGATGGTTGTGGAAAAAGATATTACATTTTACTCCACATGCGAACACCACCTGCTGCCATTTTACGGAAAAGTACATATCGGATATATCCCGGATGGAAAAGTCGTAGGACTGAGCAAGCTTGCAAGAACAGTAGAAGTATTTGCAAGAAGACTGCAGCTTCAGGAGCAGTTGACGGGACAGATTGCCGATGCGCTGATGGAGCATATGCAGGCAAAAGGCGCAATTGTGATGATCGAGGCGGAGCATATGTGCATGACTATGCGCGGAATCAAGAAGCCGGGAAGCCAGACAGTGACGCTGGCAAGACGTGGAGTCTTCGAGACAGACCCGGCACTGGAAGAACGATTTTTCCGCATGTTGGAGAGATAGCGATGCTGATGGAAAAGTATATAGAGATGCCGCGCCTCAATGCAGTCTGGAATCATCCACTTTATCAGAAGTATTACCGGGAAAATGAAAAAATTGAGCATGACCGTGAATTTTGTTGTCACCAGATTACACACCTTTTGGATGTAGCGCGGATTGCGTATATTAAGAATCTGGAAGCAGGTCTTGGCATTGATAAGGAGTTAATTTACACAGCAGCAATTTTACATGACGTTGGAAAAGCTTTGCAGTATACGGACAAGATTCCTCACGAAATTGCAGGTGAGAAGATCGCAGGCGAGATTTTAGATACACTTTCGGAAAATGATGCATTTTCAGAGACGGAACGGGCATGGATATTAGAAGCTGTGCGCGGACATCGCAGAAAATGTAACGGCATGTCGGAGGTGGCAAGACTATTTTATGAGTGTGACAAGCGTTCCAGAAATTGTTTTGCGTGTCCGGTAAAAGAGCGGTGTAATTGGAGCGAAGAAGAGAAGAATATGGAGATAAAGATATGATTATTGGCGGAAAGAAATTTGACGTAGAGCATGAAACTTATGTTATGGGAATCTTGAATGTAACACCGGATTCCTTTTCTGATGGTGGAAAATATAATGGCATGGATCAGGCAATGGAGCATGCAAGACAGATGGTCGAGGACGGCGCAGACATCATTGATGTAGGAGGCGAGTCTACAAGACCGGGACATATAATGATCACGGATGAGGAAGAAATTGCAAGAGTGACTCCTATCATTGAGAAACTGAAAAAAGAGTTTGATGTGCCAATTTCCATTGATACTTATAAAAGTAAGGTGGCAGAAGCAGCAGTTCAGGCAGGAGCAGATCTTGTGAATGACATCTGGGGATTGAAATACGACAAGAAGATTGCAGGTGTCATTGCAAAATATAACGTTGCCTGCTGCCTGATGCACAACCGTGACAATACAGAATATAGCAATTTCCTGGATGATTTTATGGAGGATATGCGGGAGTGTATACGTCTGGCAAAGGCAGCAGGGATTGCAGATGATAAGATTATTCTGGATCCGGGAGTTGGATTCGGAAAGACTTACGAGATGAATCTGGAGATTATTGACAAATTAGAAATCATGCAGAAGCTCAATTACCCAATCCTTCTTGGAACTTCCAGAAAATCCGTCATTGGTCTGACACTGGATCTGCCAGTCGATCAGCGGGAAGAAGGAACACTCGTGACGACGGTATACGGTGTTCAAAAAGGCAGTGCATTTGTGCGTGTCCATGATGTAAAGAAGAATAAGAGAGCCATTCAGATGACAAAAGCGCTTATGCGTGACCATGAGGTATAGAGGATGGAATTAGATCAGATTAAAATTGAAGGTCTGGAAATATTCGCAAATCACGGCGTATTTCCAGAAGAAAATGTACTGGGACAGAAGTTCATCGTGTCCGCAACACTTTATACAGACACAAGAAAAGCCGGAAAGACCGATGAGCTGACGGCATCGATCCATTACGGAGAAGTCAGTGCATTTATTACAGAATTTATAAAATCACATACATACAAATTACTGGAGCGCGTGGCCGAAGAACTGGTAGAAGATATGCTTCAGAAGTTTGACGGGCTTGAAAAAGTAACACTGGAGATCCAGAAACCATGGGCACCGGTAGGACTTCCGCTTAAAACTGTCAGCGTCAGAATCACAAGAAGCTGGCACACGGCTTACATTGCCCTCGGATCTAATATGGGAGACAGCAGACAAATCCTGGACGATGCAGTGTCAGCAATTGACGCGCTTCCTGCAAGCAAAGTGGAAAAAGTCTCCGGATTTATTACAACCCCACCGTACGGTGTGACAGACCAGCCGGATTTTCTGAATGGCTGTCTGAGAATGAAAACTCTTTATTATCCGAAGGAACTCCTTAGAGAACTGAACCGGATTGAAAAGGAAGCCGGAAGAGAGCGAATCATTCACTGGGGACCAAGAACGCTGGATCTGGATATCATTTTCTATGATGATCTGATCAGTCAGGAGGATGACTTATGCATTCCCCATGTTGAAATGCATAAGCGTTCTTTTGTACTGGAGCCTTTGGAGGAAATCGCACCATACAAACGGCATCCGGGAAATGGAAAGACAGTACGACAGATGCTGGAAGAGCTTACCGATTCATAAAAGTAAGAGAGAATACGGTGCATGAGAAAAGAAAGACCACGTGCAGACAAAAACAGATAACCAGATATGAAAAGAGGTGGCCTTATGAGTCTGACAGAGAACCATACAATAGCGGAATTATTGTATGAAAATGAAAAGTTAAGCGCAGAACTGGAAGCGGAACGATTTATGCTTGAGCTGATTACAAGTCTCAGCAGTACAGAACTGATCGACGATGGAATCAATAACGTATTATGCAAAGTCGGTGAGTATACATGCGCAGACCGTGCCTATGTATTTGAAATTAATGAAGATTATACAACAACCAATACATATGAATGGTGTAAAGAAGGGGTGACACCACAGATTGATAATCTAAAAGGAATTCCATTCGAGAGTATGCCGAACTGGATACATCTGTTCCTGCAGGGGGAAAATATCCTGATTGAGGAACTGGAAGATATTAAGGCAGAGATGCCCCAGGAATACGGACTTTTAAAGTTCCAGAATGTTCAGACACTGATTGCATTTCCAATTTCTGTCCATGAAAAATTAATGGGTTTTGTGGGTGTAGATAATCCGGATATGAAGAAATCCAGACTGATTCGAAGGCTGCTTTCCCTGTTGGGCTATTATATCGGAGTGGCAGTTGATGCTTACAAGAAAGAATGTACAAAGCTTGAGATGGCATCTATCAAGTCCAGACAGAAATACCGCAGGAATATAGAAGAAATCTTTCGCGGAGCACAGATTGGTATCTGGTCGATTATCAAGCAAGAGGGAAAAGAACCGGTAATGGAGGCCGATGCAAATATGCGTGAGCTTCTGGGGCTGACGAAAGGTACCACAAGTGAAGAATGTTACCGTATATGGAGAGACAATATTCCATCGGAATATACGGAAAAAGTGGATAACTGTGTGAAAGAAACTTTGGAAAAAGGATATGCTGACGTCATTTATCCGTGGCACCATCCGACTCGTGGAAAAATCTGGATCCGATGTGGAGGAGTGCGGCCGAAAGATTATGAGGGAATCGGAGTCTGCATACGTGGTTATCATCAGGATATTACTAAGAACATCGAGCGGGAAATGCGATTTCGAAGTCTAAAAGATGCAACAAGTGAGATTTATTATGCAATCTATAATATAAATCTGAACACAGATTATATGGAGCAGATTTCTGAACCAAATAAAATGTACAAAATTGCAAATGACAGAGGAATTGCATCTGAAAAGCTGATGGAATTTTGTACATTTCAGATTCATGAAGATTATCAGGAAGAAATGCGAAAGTTCTTTGACTTGTCAACACTGGGGGAACGGTTAAAAGAGAAGAACTTTGTCAGCCGGGAATATCCGAATAAGCAGGGAATCTGGAGATGTGCATTATTTATCGCGCAGGAGAAAGTTCCGACAGAATCCGTAACAGAAGTGTTATATGTGACGCAGATTATTGATGATTATAAGCAGAAAGAGCTGGCTTATCAGCAAGAGCTGGTTAAGGCATTGAAAGAGGCAAGAATTGCTAATGATGCCAAGGCAGAATTCCTTCGGAAAATGTCCCATGATATCCGGACTCCGATCAATGGCATCATGGGTATGCTGGATATTGAAGAGAAAAACTGGGATGATCCAGAAAGATTGAAAGAATGCCATGAAAAAATGAAAGTGACAGCAGGTAATCTTTTGCAGCTTGTAAATGATGTGCTGGATATGAACAGATTGGAGACAAGCGGGCTGGAAGTAGAACATAAGCCATTTGATATCCGGGAAGTACTTAGAGGCTGTTGGACAGATCTGGAATCCCAGGCAGAGAAAATGGGACTGGAGCTGGAAAAGAGTGGAGTGTCAGAAATTGAATGTCCACATGTAGTGGGAAGTCCGATGTATTTCCGGCAGATATTTGCAAATATCCTTAGTAATGCAGTAAAATATAATAAAATCCATGGTAAGATCACACTTCGCGTAGATATGGTATCACGGACAGAAGATGATGTAGTGTATAGATTCTCTGTCTCGGATACTGGAATTGGAATGAGTGAAGAATTTCAGAAACATATTTTTGAAACATTTACACAGGAAGATACAGGAGCTCGTACCGTTTACCGAGGAACCGGTCTTGGTATGGCAATTTCAAAGAAGCTGGTGGATACTTTGGGTGGCACGATTAAGATAAAGAGTAAAAAGAATGTAGGAAGTACATTTATATTAGTTCTTCCATTTGCAATTGACAAGGATTATGAAAATGCAAGTGTACAGTCAGAGCCGGAGACACCCAATGTGGAAGGTATGCACGTATTGCTTGTAGAAGACAATGAGCTGAATATGGAAATTGCCAAGTATCTTCTGGAAGAAGCAGGAGTACAGGTGATAGCTGCAAAAAATGGGCAGGAGGCATTGAATATCTTTGAACAATCAGGGGAACAGGAGATTGATCTGATTCTGATGGATATTATGATGCCAGTCATGGACGGTCTCGAAGCGACCAGAAGAATCCGTACATGCACTCACCCACGGGGGGCAACTGTACCGATTATTGCAATTTCAGCAAATGCATTTGCTGACGATATTCAGAAAGCAAAAAATGCCGGTATGAATGAGCATCTGGCGAAGCCATTTGAGATGGAGAAGGTGCTTCGTGCGATTTCAAGGTATCACAAGGTGTAGAGTAAAAAAATATAATTGAAGGCTTTTGTACTCAACATCATCTTATGACATATAAAGAGGAGGAAAGAATGATGTATATCACATGTTTAGACGTAGAAGGAGTATTAGTACCGGAAATTTGGATTGCTTTTGCCAAGGCAAGTAATATTCCGGAACTTAAGAAGACAACAAGAGATGAGCCTGATTATGACAAACTTATGAAATGGCGTCTTGACATTTTAAAGGAGCATGGTCTTGGACTGAAGGAAATTCAAGAGACAATCGCCAAGATCGATCCGCTTCCGGGAGCAAAAGAGTTCTTAGATGAGCTCCGTACATTTAGTCAGGTGATTCTTATCAGTGATACATTTACACAGTTTGCAACACCACTGATGGAGAAATTAGGATGGCCTACATTGTTCTGTAACACACTGGAGGTTGCGGAAGATGGAGAGATTACCGGATTCAAGATGCGTGTAGAACAGTCGAAACTCAGTACAGTCAAAGCACTGCAGTCTATCGGATTTGACACAATCGCAAGTGGAGATTCTTATAATGACCTAGGCATGATTCAGGCTAGTAAAGCTGGATTTTTATTCAGAAGTACCGATAAGATCAAAGCAGACTATCCACAGATCCCAGCATATGAAACATATGATGAACTGTTAAGTGCGATTAAAGAAGCAATGAAATAAATTTATAAGAATACCCGGTTGGTTTTATATATTATTTATCTTATTGCAATAAAAAGATGCCAGGTTAATCTGCGTGGTAAAAACACAGATTTCTGGCATCTTATAAAATCAATAAGTATAAATTAAATCCAGATTCTTAATGTATTGATCAATTTCTGTTTTTCCAGATCATTCATCTGAGCTACAAGATGCATAACTTCATTGTCCAGAGCGTTCTCTTTATAAGCAGGCTCCAGAGAACCAACAAGAGAATCCAGTGTTGTATTCATAAGCTTTGCATAGTAGATCAGGATACGAAGAGACATTGCTGTACGATTGTTCTCTACGTTGCTGATATATCCTGGTGTTACGTGCAGGGCATCTGCGACCTCTGCCTGTGTCAGATTCATCTCCTGGCGTAATTTCTTCACGCGGGAGCCAAGGTTTTCTTCAAAATTGCCGTCTTTTTGATTTTTATTCATAATGACCTCCATGATCAAATTTTTTCTTTTAAGTACAATAATAAGTATACTTAGAATTATACTATAAATAATCAAGAAGTGCAATGTTGGAGATTAATTGTAATCTCATTTTTTGCGCATTAAACCGAATGCCGAGGCATTCTTGAATAGGAAAATAAAACAAATTTCCGGGAAAAGAGGGAGTAATCACTCTTCATGGGTGCTTGCAGCAATCACGACACCGACCATAATCAGAAATGCCCCAATTGCTCCTTGCAGAGATAATTTTTCATGGAGAAAAATATAGGCAAAAATCATAGAAAATACTGGTTCCAGTGCGAAAAGCATGCTGGTATGTTCCGGAGATGTGTATTCTTGAGCAACTGGCTGAACGATAAATCCAAAAGCACTGCAGATTATCGCCAGACCAAGAATTGCACCCCACTGCGCGCCACTGCCTGGAAGTGAGGGAGTCTCAAATAAAAATGTAAAGATCACACCATACAGACCGGTAAATCCAAGTTGCCAGATTCCAAGAAGAAAGCTGTCAGTTTCTTTTGTAAAATGATCCATCAGAATAATCTGGATGGTGTAGGAAAATGCACTGAGGATACATAAAATATCTCCAAGATTAATTGTAAAGGTGGAGAGAAATGTAAGCAGGCAGATTCCAAGTAAAGCCAAAAGGACTCCAAGAGTTGTACGTTTGGATGGCAGTTTGTGTTTTAAAAAGCTGTGTACTACCGGTACGAATACAGACACAATACCAACCAGGAATCCAGCATTGGAAGCGGTCGTGTATTTCATTCCCGGAACAAGAAAAGCAAACACACCAAACAGAAGCAGCCCGAGAATACTTCCGTATCCAAGAGTGCGCAGGTTCATCAGCTTCATTTTCGGCAAGAAAACCAGTGCAACGGTAATAAATGCAATGCAAAAACGCAGTGCGATAATAGAGAATGGCGGCATTCCTGTCAGCCCGATTTTCATCAGAAGATATGAACAGCCCCAGGTCATGGCTACGATGGCAATCAGAATATCGGCCTGTCCCTGTGACAGCCCTTTTTTCGTTGTAGTATTAGCAGTTGCAGATTTTGTTATAGTGTTTTTACGTTCCCCAGACATAATAGACACTCCTTTAACATTCTTGAATTGGTAAATCTCTCAATGAATGATAATACCATTATTCTTATTGTACATGGTTTACGAAAATTTGAAAAGAGTAGATATGAAAGGAGTGTTCTAGACACAGCGAAGCCCCGCGGGTGCGTTCCCGGCGAGGCTTCGTGTGTTGTTATAGTTATATAAAGGAATGAGAGTAAGTGCTTTTCGCACTTCTATGAGGGGTGATAGCTGATGTCTTTCTCAACTATCTGTCATTTAGTATAAGAGAAAAATGTGACGAAAGTATGTTGAAACTCTTAAACAAATCGAAAATTTATAAAAAACCACTTAAGAAATAATAAAGTTATGGTAGAATAGTACTTACGGAGGTGGAATATGAAAAAAAGAGTATTGTTACTGGGACTTGTAGTGCTTATGGTACTTACAAGCTGTGGGACAACAGAAAAAGAAACGAAGACAAAGGAAAAAGATCCAGACAAACTGGTATTAAATATAGAAGATAAAAAAGAAGACGATATACAAGAGGAACAGACAGATATGCAGGAACAGGCTTCACAGCCAGACGGACAATCACAGGCAGAAGAGGTGAATGAACAACAGCCGCAGAAAAATGGACATTTGATTGCGATTGATGCAGGACATCAGGCAAAGGGGAATAGCGAGAAAGAACCGGTCGGCCCAGGTTCTTCTGAAATGAAAGCAAAGGTGGCTTCCGGGACAAGTGGTAAGACATCAGGGCTTCAGGAATATGAACTGACATTGGCTGTTTCTATGAAGCTGAAAGAAGAATTGATGAACCGTGGGTATGATGTTTTGATGATACGAGAGACGAACGATGTAAATGTATCGAATGCAGAGCGTGCACAGATTGCAAACAATGCCAATGCCGATGCATTTATCCGCATCCATGCCAATGGTTCGGATAGCAGCAGTGCCAACGGCATGATGACGATCTGTCAGACTGCTTCCAATCCATATAATGGAAATATATATTCCCAAAGTCAGGCACTTTCTACAGATATTTTAGATCAGATGGTAGCAGCGACCGGAGCAAAAAGAGAGCGTGTCTGGGAGACAGATACCATGAGTGGAATCAACTGGGCACAGGTTCCGACGACCATTGTGGAGATGGGATATATGAGTAATCCGACGGAAGATCAGAAGATGGCGACAGACGAATATCAGTGGCAGATTGTAACCGGGATTGCCAATGGCGTGGATCAGTATTTTGGAATTGCGAGATAAGGGAGTTTTGACAGATGAAAAAAGCAGCATTATTTTTTGATGTAGATGGTACATTGATTGACGAACAGACGAAGATAGTGCCGGAAAGTACACTTCGTGCATTGAAGCAGGCGAGAGAAAATGGACATCTTGTGTTTATCAATACAGGTCGTACATCTTGTAATACATTGGATCCCATGAAGCATATTCCAGTAGATGGTTATGTGTGTGGGTGTGGAACGGAAATCATTTATCAGGGAAATGTGCTGATGCACAGTACACTGACCAAGGAGCAATGCAGACGTTACATACAGGTGATTCAGGAGTGTCGTATGGAAGGAGTTCTGGAAGCCAGTGACGATCTATATTTTCCCCAAAATAGTTCCCGTTTTCCGGAAATCGAAGATATCAGACAGCGCATGGGAAAAGCCTGGGGATTAGGCTGTAAGAAATATATAGAGGATGGCGGATTCATTTATGATAAAATGTTCTTACTCTCTGATCAGACAAGTGATGTAGTAAAATTCATAGAGGAAGTCCGTGACAATCTGGCAGTCATCGATCGGAGACATGGAAGTTATGAGTGTATTCAAAAGCAATATACAAAAGCGACCGGGATTGAGTATATGAGGAAATATCTTGGCTATGACATGGATCAGATATATGTATTTGGAGATAGCAGCAATGATCTGGCGATGTTCGAATACGCCACACATACAGTAGCGATGAAAGAGCATGATTCTGTATTGGATCCATATACAGAATATGTGACGGACAGTGTGATGAATGACGGAATTGAAAAAGCAATGAAACATTATCAATTAATATAGAAGGGACTGTATCATATGGGAGAACAACTGACAGAAAGTGATGTAAAGAAAATAAAGGAAGAAATTGAGTACCGAAAGATTGTTGTCCGTAAAAAAGAGCTGGAAGCAGTAAAAGAGGCAAGAGCACAGGGAGACTTGAGCGAGAACTTTGAGTATAAAGCAGCGAAGCAGGATAAGAACCGCAACGAAAGCCGTATCCGTTATCTAGAGAGAATGTTAAAAACTGCCAACATTGTGTCTGATGATTCAAAAGAAGACGAGATAGGAATTAATAATACCGTGGATCTTTATTTTGAAGATGATGAAGAAGTGGAGACATACCGGATTGTGACAAGTGTCCGAGGAAATTCCCTGGCAGGACTGATCAGCATCGAGTCACCGCTTGGAAAAGCAGTACTTGGACATAAAGTTGGTGACCGCGTGAAAATACCGGCAGGAGATGACGGATATTATGTGGTAGTAAAGAGGATTGATAAGACTACCGATGACAGTCATGATACGTTAAGAAAATATTAGTAAAAGTGAAAAAATATTTTTGAGAATATTGCAAAGGGAATATGCATATACTATAAGAATAAAGTGTATTATAATTAATAAACTTGTAAAATTTTGTCTATTATGTATAATATATATGAAACGAATAACGAACAACAGGGGGCTTGCGTATCAAGCAGGCTGAGAGTGGGATGAATGCCTTGACCTGCAACCTGATTTGGATAATGCCAACGTAGGGAAAGAGATGCGTAAATGTTAGCAGGTATATCTTTTATTAGGTATATCTGCTATTTATGTTAGCAATATAAAAATCAGCGAATGTTCACAACACAAAAAGGAGAGAGAATTATGCTAGGTACATGTTTACAGAACGTTAGAGAAAAAGGACCGCTTGTCCATAATATTACGAATTATGTTACGGTCAATGATGTAGCAAATGTGATTCTTGCGTGTGGTGCAAGCCCAATCATGTCAGACGAGCCGCAGGACGTGCAGGATATCACTGCAATTTGCGGAGGTCTGAACATCAATATTGGAACGCTGAATGTAAGAACGATTGAAGGAATGTTGGCGGCAGGTCATAAGGCAAATGAATTAAATCACATGGTTCTGCTTGATCCGGTTGGTGCAGGAGCAAGTTCTCTTAGAACGAATACAGCTGTCAACCTGATGCAGGAAATAAAGTTTGATGTAATCCGTGGAAATATTTCCGAAATCAAGACATTAGCTGCAGGAAGCGGTACTACAAAGGGTGTTGACGCTGATGTAGCTGACGCAGTGACAGAAGAAAATCTGGACGAAGCAGTTGCATTTGCAAAAGCATTTTCTGAAAAATCCGGAAGTATAGTTGCAATTACAGGAGCAATTGATCTTGTCAGCGACGGCAGAAAATGTTACGTGATCCGTAATGGACGACCGGAAATGGGAAGAATTACAGGAACAGGCTGCCAGTTATCCGGACTGATGACAGCATATCTTGTTGCAAATCCTGAGCAGAAGCTTGAGGCGGCAGCAGCGGCAGTTTGTACGATGGGACTTGCCGGTGAGATTGGCTGGAGTTACATGCAGAAAGGTGACGGTAATTCTACCTATAGAAATAGAATTATTGATGCTATTTATAACATGACAAAAGAGCAGTTAGACGAAGGAGCAAAATATGAAGTGCGATAAAAAAGATTTACTGCTTTATGCAGTGACAGACAGAAGTTGGCTGAATGGAGAGACACTTTACAGTCAGGTTGAGAAGGCACTGGAAGGTGGAGCCACATTTGTACAGCTTCGTGAGAAACATCTCGATCACGATGCTTTTCTTCAGGAGGCAAAGGAAATCAAGGAATTGTGTGCAAAATATCAGGTACCGTTTGTGCTGGATGATGATGTGGAGCTTGCACTGGAAGTTGGCGCGGACGGAGTTCATGTAGGACAAAGTGATATGGAAGCAGGAGATGTCCGGGCAAAGCTTGGTGAAGATAAGATTGTCGGAGTTTCAGCACAGACAGTGGAGCAGGCACTTCTAGCTCAGGAGCGCGGAGCAGACTATCTTGGAGTCGGAGCCGTATTTCCGACCAGTTCCAAAGATGACGCAGTAGAAGTTGACCATGAGATGGTAAAAGCAATTTGTGAGGCTGTAGATATTCCAGTTATCGCAATTGGTGGCATCACAAAAGATAATGTGCAGGAGTTGTCAGGCTGTGGACTTTGTGGAATCGCAGTTATCAGCGCTATTTTCGCAAAACCGGATATTAAGAAAGCGACAGAAGAGCTGAAAGCAGCCACTGAGAAGATGGTGAAAGCATGTTAGAAAATAAATCTGGCGTGGAGAAAAATGCATCAGAGCAGAAATGTTGTGGAAAAGTCCCCGTACAGAATATGGGTGGTGTTATCTTAGACATAGACGGGACAGTTCTGGATTCTATGTCCATCTGGCAGGACGCAGGAGTGAGATACCTTGCGAGTCAGCAGATTGAAGCGGAGCCTGGACTTGCCGAGAAGATTTATTATATGTCTATCCCGGAGGCTGCATTATATATGCGGACACGCTATGGGCTTGAACAATCTGTAGAAGAAATCAGTCAGGGGATCAAAGATGTAGTGAGAGATTTCTATTATTACGAGGCGCCGTTAAAAGCCGGAGTAAAAGAATTTCTACAAAAAATGTCAGATAGAAAGATTCCGGTCGTGGCAGCAACAGCCAGTGATGAAGATCATCTGGAACATGCATTTATCCGTCTTGGAATACGTCAGTATTTTGAACATATTTTTACATGCGCGCAGGCAGGAGCCGGAAAGCAGAGCCCGGCAGTCTATCATATGGCAGCAGGATATCTGGACAGGAATCCGGAAGAACTGTATGTTTTTGAAGATGCATTGTATGCGATCCAGACAGCAAAACTGGCAGGATATCATACGGTTGGCGTGTATGACGAAGAAAGTAAAGAAGATCAGGAAATGATCCGCGAAGAAGCAGACATTTATATGGAAAGCTTTTTGAAGGCGGATGTGTTTTTTGAATAGATAAGAAAAGGAAAGGCAAAACAATGAGAACAGCAGTAACAATTGCCGGAAGTGATTCCAGCGGTGGAGCAGGAATTCAGGCAGACATTAAGACAATGATTGCAAATGGCGTTTATGCTATGAGTGCAATCACAGCGTTAACCGCACAGAATACAACAGGTGTGACAGGGATTATGGAAGTGACACCGGAATTTCTAGGTGAGGAATTAGATAACATTTTTACAGATATTTATCCGGACGCAGTGAAAATCGGAATGGTATCTTCCAGTGCGCTGATTGAGAAAATTGCAGATAAACTGAAAGAGTATCAAGCAAAAAATATCGTCGTTGACCCGGTTATGGTAGCAACAAGTGGAGCGAAGCTGATCAGTGAAGAGGCAATCGGAACTTTAAAGAAACGTCTTCTTCCAATTGCCAGTGTTCTGACACCGAATATTCCAGAAGCAGAAGTTCTGGCGGAAATGGAGATCCACTCAGCAGATGATATGATCGAGGCTGCAAAGAAAATCAGTGATACATACCACTGCGCAGTTCTCTGCAAGGGCGGACATAAGTTGAATGATGCAAATGACCTGCTTTATCGTGACGGTGATTATCGTTGGTTCAACGGAAAACGTATTGATAATCCGAATACACATGGAACCGGCTGCACACTTTCCAGTGCCATTGCATCGAACCTTGCAAAAGGATTTGATATGGACACATCCGTAGAGCGTGCAAAAGATTACATTTCCGGAGCGCTGGCTGCGATGCTGGATCTCGGAAAAGGAAGCGGACCTATGGATCACGGATTTGCAATTACGGGAGAATATAAGAAAGAAGCATAAAGAGGAAAAGACATCATGGAAGAAAAAAGAACAGGTTTATTTGAAAATGGACTGATCTGGTTTGGAGCAGGCGTTTCTATCGCGGAGATTCTGACCGGAACTTATCTGGCACCACTTGGAATGGGGAAAGGACTTCTCGCAATTATCGTAGGACATATCATCGGCTGCCTTATGTTATTTCTGGCAGGTGTAATCGGTGGTAAAGTCAGAAAAAGTGCAATGGAAACTGTAAAAATGAGTTTTGGACAGAAGGGAAGTATTCTGTTTGCAGTGTTAAATGTGCTGCAGCTTGTGGGTTGGACGGCAATTATGATTTATGATGGAGCACTGGCAGCAGATGGTGTCATGAATACCGGACGCTGGATTTGGTGCCTGGTCATCGGAGCGCTGATCATTCTGTGGATTGTTATTGGAATTACAAATCTTGGAAAAATCAACACCGTTGCTATGGCAGCATTATTTATCCTGACACTGATTCTTTGCAAAGTTATCTTCACAGGAAGCGGAGCAGGCGTACCATCTGATGACAGCATGACATTTGGTGCAGCAGTTGAACTTGCCGTTGCCATGCCATTATCCTGGCTTCCACTGATCAGTGATTATACAAGAGAAGCAAAAGAGCCGGTAAAAGCAACAGCAGTCAGCGCAATTACTTATGGTATTGTAAGCTGCTGGATGTATGTGATCGGAATGGGAGCAGCAATTATTACCGGAGAGTATGATATTGCACAGATCATGCTAAAAGCAGGTCTTGGAATCGCCGGACTTCTGATCATCGTATTTTCAACAGTTACAACAACATTTCTGGATGCATATTCCGCAGGAATTTCCAGTGAAACCGTTGTGAACAAATGGAATGGAAAACATGTGGCAATCGTGGTAACTGTGCTTGGAACGATTGCAGCAATTGTATACCCGATGGATAATATTACAGATTTCCTGTATCTCATCGGTTCCGTATTTGCACCGATGATCGCAATCCAGATTGCAGACTTCTTCCTGCTGAAACTGGATAAGAGTAATCAGGCAGTGCATGTACCGAATATGATTATCTGGGTGATAGGATTTATCGCGTATCGAATTCTGATGAATATCGATATGCCGGTAGGAAATACACTGCCTGATATGGTGATCACGATTATTTTGTGCCTTATAGTAGGTAAACTATTTCCGGTAAGCAAAAAGCGGTAAGCCGTTTTCTTCCGGCAAGACTACTTTTCCTTGAATCAGTGGTCTTGCATACTGTATAAATGCTTCTGTGACATCACAGCCGTCTTCGGTGATCCAATCAGATGGTACGGCTTTTTCCATGTTACAGATTTCATTTACATCGGCAGTTTCGTAGGAGAGCTCGTAAGGAAGATCACAGTTTCGGATAAATGTGATCATCTTGCCTGTCTCTCCTTTTAATGCAGCCTGAACACCAACGATTCCGGCATTTTCAGATTCATTTAAATCTGTAGCTGACAGGTATTCGCTGGAGCAGCGTTGGCATACATTCAACTCAATGGAGCGGACTTTTACGCCGATTTGCTCTTTGACCAGATTTTCCAGATATTTTCCAGAGCCGGTCAACATCTTATGACCAAAGGTATCAGTTCCAATATTACCGACCAGTTCGCAGACAAAGGTTCCATTTTTGTCATGAATTCCTTCAGAGATGCATACAACTAAGTTTGGGGTTGTTTCCAGCATTTCCTGTACTTTTTTAAGAAATGCTTCCTGGTCAAATGCAGTTTCCGGCAGATAAATAAGGCGTGGGTTATCACCATCATATTTGCGGGCAAGGGCACTGGCGGCAGTGAGCCAGCCGGCGTGACGCCCCATAATTTCTACAATAGTGACAGATTTTTTGTTGTCATAAACACTTGCATCAATAGCAACTTCGCGGACCATGGAAGCAACATATTTTGCAGCACTTCCAAATCCCGGAGTGTGATCTGTGTGGACCAGGTCATTATCTATGGTTTTCGGAACACCGATAAAGCGAATATCGCTGTTGATCTTTTTGGCATATCGGGATAATTTACTTACAGTATCCATGGAATCATTTCCCCCAATATAGAAGAAATAACCGATACCATGCGATGTAAACTTGTTGAATAACAATGGATAAACAGGATCATTTAAATCTTCGGGAAGCTTGTAACGACATGACCCGAGGTAAGAGCCGGGTGTTGTACGGAGTAAGGAGAGTTCGTTCGTTTCAATGAGTGAACGCATATCCATCATATGTCCGTTTAAAAATCCTTCAATTCCATTAATCATACCGTATATTTCGTCGATTTCCTCAGTGTGTCTCATGGCTTCAGTGACTACGCCATACAGACTTCCGTTAATGACCGCAGTCGGGCCGCCGGATTGTCCGATAATCAGATTCTTTTTCATATGTGTACCTTCCTTTTGTTGAAAAATTATCAATTTTATCTCTACTATATCGAATCATAGCATTTTTTACAAGGAGATTGCAAAAAAGACACAAAAATTTTGGTTGGAAAAAGTGCACAGATGCTATATACTAAAAAAGATTCCTAAGGCTCTGCTTTGGGTAAGTAGTGACATAATAAGAAAGAAACTATAAATTCAAAAAGATGTGATATAAGGAGAAAGATGCATGAAATATATATCTTTTGCAATACCAAGTTACAATTCACAGGAATATATGTCTCACGCCATTGAGAGTATTCTTGTGGGCGGGGAAGATGTAGAGATTATAATTGTAAATGACGGATCTTCCGATGATACTTCTAAGATTGCACATGAGTATGAGGAAAAATATCCGACGATCATCAAGGCGGTGGATAAGGAGAATGGAGGCCACGGCGATGCTGTGAATTCAGGACTTACACATGCCACCGGAAAGTATTTTAAAGTTGTGGACAGTGATGACTGGGTAGATGCCGAGGCTCTTCGGAAGATTCTGGAATTTCTTAAGAAGCTGGAATCTGAAGATGAAGAGGTGGACATGCTCATTTCCAATTATGTTTATGAGAAAGTAGGAGCAACCCATAAGAAATGTATTCACTACCGTAATGTGCTTCCGCAGAATAAGATTTTCAAATGGGAAGAAATCGGACGGTTCCATCTGGATCAGTACATTCTGATGCATTCTGTTTTATATCGGACAGAATTGTTGAAACTTTGCCAGTTGCGTTTGCCGAAACATACATTCTATGTGGACAATATTTATGTATATTATCCGTTGCCACATGTGCGGACGTTATATTATATTGATGTGGATTTTTATCGTTACTATATTGGAAGAGAAGATCAGTCTGTCAATGAGAAAGTTATGATATCCAGACTGGATCAGCAGATTTTTGTTACAAAGACAATGATTGATATGTACCAATTAAAAAATGTAAAATGTAAGAAACTGAGAAATTATATGCTTAATTATCTCGCAATCATGATGACTGTTTCTTCCATTTTGTGTATCCGGTCTAAGAAAGCAGAGAACCTGGAGAAGAAAAAAGAACTGTGGATATATTTGAAACAGAAGGATTTCAAGACATTTATGAAGATTCGCTACGGAATACTTGGACAGACCATGAACATTCCGGGAAGATCCGGACGAAAGATATCCTCTCTTGCGTACAGTGTGGCAAGAAGAATTATAGGATTTAATTAGGAAAAAGTATGAGAATGACACAAAAACAAAACATATTAACAAAAACAGGTATTGTAGCACTTCTTGCGTGTGTATGCTGTATTTTGTGGGGGAGTGCGATTCCGGTAATCAAGACAGGCTATCGTTTCCTGCATGTAGATTCTTCTGATATTGCAAGTCAGATTGTCTTTGCAGGAGTGCGATTCACGCTGGCAGGAATTTTGGTATTGATTTTTGCATCTATTAGAGAAAAGAAAGTGATGATTCCTGACAAAGAGATTTTAAAATATGCAGTTCCGGTATGCCTAGCTCAGACGGTAGGACAGTATTTCTTCTTTTACATAGGTGTTGCCAATACATCAGGAGTAAAAGGAGGAATCATTACCGGACTTGGAAACTTTATTGCAATTTTGTTGTCTTGCCTTGTTTTTCGAAATGAACGGATGACAAGAAGAAAAATTGCAGGATGTGTTCTGGGATTTGCCGGAGTTGTGGTAATTAATTTGCTGGGGAACTCTCTGGATATGGGATTTAAGCTGATCGGAGAGGGGTTTGTTCTGATCGCGCAGCTATCCTATGGAATTTCTACAGTGTTGATCAACCTTTTTTCCAGAAAAGTATCTCCGGTTGTATTGAGCGGAACGCAGTTTACGATGGGTGGAATCGTTCTGATGCTGATTGGAGCAGGAATGGGTGGACATCTGGAAAATGTTACTACAGGGGGTGTGGTAATTATATTTTATCTGGCAATGGTTTCGGCAGTGGCATATACGCTCTGGTCCGTACTGCTTGCCTGGAACGATGTTTCCAAAGTTGCTATCTTTGGATTTGTGAACCCGCTTTGTGGCGTGATTTTATCAGCACTGATACTTGGAGAGGTGAAACAGGCATTTAATGTTGGGAGTCTGGCAGCATTGATTTTGGTGTGTGCCGGAATTTATATAGTGAACTGTAAAGAGAATAAGAGGGAATAATTGTACAGCCATGGAGCATACTACTTATAGAAGTAAGAAAGGAGTATGTACCATGGCTGTTGATTTTAGTAAAAGTAAGACAAGAGAAAATTTAATGCGAGCATTTGCAGGAGAGAGTCAGGCAAGGAATCGTTATACAATTGCGGCAAAGCAGGCGAGTCGAGATAATCTGTATTCTATCAGCCAGATTTTTTTATTCACTGCAGATCAGGAGCGGGCACACGCGGAAGTGTTTTATGAATTATTGAGAGGTCAGACAGAGCAGACGATTGAAATTTGTGGCGGGTATCCAGTAAATCTTGCAGAAAATGTGACAGATCTTCTGAAAAGTGCAGTGCATAATGAAATGCAGGAGTTTGAAGACGTTTATCCGGAATTTGCTAAAATTGCAAAAGAAGAAGGTTTTGATCAGGCATCAGGAGCATTTGACATGATTGCAAAGGTAGAAGCTGTGCATGGACGTCGCTTTGCGTTGCTTGCAGAACTGCTTGGAAAAAATCAGTATTTTGAAAATCCAGATGGAGGAGAATGGATGTGTATGAATTGCGGACATATTCAAAAAGGGAAAATGGCACCGCCTGTATGTCCAAGTTGTCATTATGATCGAGGTTATTTTATTCCGGTAGAATTGGCACCATATTTGATGCCTGAGCTCATTTAAGGGAGTAGAAATGCAGAGTCAGAAATTAGAAAATCTCTTGAATCAGGCATTGAATGCCACGGAAAGTGAACGTGAACGATCTCAGGAATTGAATGTAGGATATAATCCTGTGGACCAGGTGTGGGAGTTGATTATCAAATATTCCGGTAATTTGGAGACAGTCCGACAGATTTCCGAGAGAGTCACAGAGCTGTTAAATGAATATGCTATTATCCATATACATCAGTCACAGATACCGGATCTGGTGCAGATTGTAGAAGTAGAATATGTGGAAAAACCAAAACGATTATTTTTCCAGGTACGAAATGGGAAACGGGTGTCTTGTATCAATGAGGTACAGGACGCCCGTTTTTCGCTTACGGGACATGGAGTACTTGTGGCAGTCATAGATTCCGGGGTTGATTACACACTACCTGATTTTCGGAATGAAGACGGGACAACAAGAATCCGTTATCTGTGGGATCAGTCATTAAAGGCGGTGGAGGGGGAGCATGTGCCGAAAGGATATGGAATGGGAGTGGAGTATACAAAGGAAGAGATAGATGCTGCTTTTCCAGATTTTTATCATGTAATAACACCGAAAAATATAGTGACACAGGGAGCGATAACTATCCGTACGCGTGATATTTCAGGACACGGAACGGCGGTAGCCGCTATTGCGGCTGGAAATGGAAGAGGAAGCGGCGGTGTTTATGCAGGAGTTGCCCCTCAAAGCGAATTCATTGTAGTAAAACTTGGAAATCCTATGTCTGGGGGATTCCCAAGGACGACGGAGCTTATGCAGGGAATTGATTATGTTATACGCAAAGCACAAGAGCTTCGTATGCCGGTGGCAGTTAATATAAGTTTCGGTAATACATATGGGGCGCGAGATGGAACTTCGCTTTTAGAGAGATTTATTGATGACATTTCTAATATCTGGAAGAGCTGCATTTGTATCGGAACAGGAAATGAAGGGGCAACCGCAGGGCATACATCTGGGAGAGTATCAGAAAATGTCAGAGCAAATAGAGAACAGGAGATTGAGCTGGCAGTGCAGGAAAAACAGCCATCGTTAAATGTTCAGATTTGGAAAAGATATGTAGATCAGATAGATATTTCAATTGTATCGCCTACAGGTACACGTATCGGACCAGTCAAGGAGCAGCTTGGAACACAGCGATTTACTGTCGATGCAACAGAAATACTTTTGTATTACGGGGAGCCAAGTCCATTTAGCACAAACCAGGAGATCTATCTGGATTTCCTCCCACGCGGGAGCTATATAAACAGCGGAGTGTGGAAAATGGTTCTGACACCGAAAAAAATTGTGGATGGACATTATGAAATGTGGATCCCAGGCGAAGGAACATTGAATCCGGGAACCGGATTTCTCAGACCAGTAAGTAGCACGACACTTACAAATCCGGCAACTGCGATGCGGGCAATCACAGTAGGAGCATATGACAGCCTGACATTTTCCTATGCAGATTTTTCCGGGCGTGGACCACTGACCGGAGAAAGTGCAAGTGCAGTCAAACCAGATCTTGTGGCGCCGGGAGTGAATGTGAACACAGTATCTGTCGGTGGAGGAGTTGCAGAATTCAGTGGAACATCCTTTGCCACACCATTTGTTACGGGGAGTGCGGCACTTTTAATGGAGTGGGGAATTGTAAGAGAAAATGATATTTATTTATATGGGGAGAAGGTCAAGGCTTATCTGAGAAGAGGGGCTAAGCCGATGCCGGGATTTGAGGAGTATCCAAATGAGGCGGTAGGGTATGGGAGGTTGTGTCTTGCGGAGAGTATTCCGGACTAATTGCTTTGGGGTGATAATATAATAACAAAAGAAAAAATATGCCTTTATGCGAAAAATAAATCGAAAAAATGGTCTTTCACGAGTATAATAACATTACAAGATAAAACAAAAAATCTATTTCATCTTTAAAAGAAGTATAGATGGTAAGTTTTGAACAGAAGGGAAGCGACAGCATTTGTTAGAGAAATTACGGGAACTTGGAATCAGAGATGATTTGATTGATGAGATAAAAAAATTTCGTGAAAGTTATCCGGCAGAAAAATCTTATGAGGCAAGAATTCCAAAGCTGGAGCAGTTTTATTATGGAAAAGATGTGTGGGAGCAGGCAATTACAGCTATTCTATGCGGGCAGAATCTTCTGCTTGTCGGACATAAGGCGACAGGAAAGAATCTGTTCGCTGAGAATCTGGCCGGAGTTTTTATGCGGCCGCGATGGGATGTGTCTTTTCATGTGAATATGGATGCTGCTTCCCTCATAGGGATGGATACATTTCGCGGCGGTGAAGTGACTTTCCGGCCTGGTCCGGTATATACAGCGGCAAAAACAGGTGGTTTTACGGTATTGGATGAAATTAACATGGCAAAAAGTGAAGCTATGGCAGTGTTGCATGCAACATTGGATTTTCGTAGGACCATTGACGTTCCGGGGTATGAAAGAATAGAACTTCATCCTGCAACGCGGTTTATTGCAACCATGAATTATGGATATTCCGGCACAAAAGAACTGAATGAAGCATTGGTGTCACGTTTTGCCGTCATTCAGATGCCAATGATTGCTAAAGAAAGCCTGATAAAACTGATAAGAAAGAACTCTCCGGCAATCCGGGAAGATGCGGCAGAAGAGTTAGCAGCATTATTTTTAGATTTACAGAAAAAATGTGAAAATGCTGAGATTTCTTCTAAGGCACTGGATCTTCGAGGCCTTTTGGGAGCAATCGATCTGATGGAAAAAGGACTTGATATTCATACAGCGCTAGATATGGGAATTGCGAACAAATCGTTTGATCCATATGAGCAGACATTGATTCGGGATACGATTCAGGCAAGGATTTCAAGAAAAATCCAAAGAAAGGATGTTTTTCGCAAAAAATCATAAAATATGCAAATATTTACAAGGTGACAGAAATGGAAGAGCAGGAATTAATAGAAGCGAAAAGAGCACATAATTTTATATGGACTGCAGCAGAAAAGTATGGATTTGAACCAATGTTTCTTGCATTTTCCCCGGATGGAACAGCAGATATGTATTTGAACCTGATTATCGGACTGGCATATAAATGGTACGATCAGGAAAAAATAGACGCATTTTTTAATCAGTTAGGAGGAAAGAACCAGGAGTTATATGAAGGGCTTCTCTGGATTGGCCTGGAAAATGCATTGTATCCAAAAGAAGAGAAGATAAGATCGGCACTTAGGGATATAAGGAAGGAGTATGCAAGGGAAAGCCTGAGGCGTTATCGGAAATATAAAGAGTATTCCAGAATTGATCAGATACGAAACGGACATTGCAGAGAAATTTTGGGACAGTCATCAGGGTTAAAAGATCAAATTCTGGAACAGACAAGAGAAAATCTGTGGAAATATTTTGCGTATCGTCCGACTGAAAAGAAGAAAGGAAATTATTTTCTGCAGAAGGTATCCGGAGCATTTCAGTCTTTTGGAAAAGTAAGTGCTACTTATGTACGTGCCAGAAATTATGATGACCAAAATACATTTTTTGATGGAAAATCGGGAATAATGGAGCGAGGCAGACACTATATATTCCAGTTGTCGCTACAGAGAAATCCGGAAGAAACAAAAAGATATGTAGAGGCATGTTTTGGAAAGAGTATCTATTCGCAAGAATACCAGGAAAAAATAGAACAAAAATTGTGTGTGGGAAATCATAAAAATTGTCATCTTTTATTTACAAAAGGGAATTCAAGAGCAGGGGGGGATGGGCTGAAAGAGTCAGAGACAGAAAAAAACAGAAATAAGATATATACCGGTGAAAATGAATTATCCAAGATAAAAGGAAAAAGAGAAAAAAAGGAAATTAGAGAATTTCAGGCAGAGTCTGCCAGACAATATGAGAAGAATAAAAAACATTATGAACAGAATTATGCGATTTATCAGAATGCCATTCGAAGACTTACAGAAAAGCTAAAGATTTGTCTTGAGGAACAAGAAGAGAGATTTCCGGAGAAAGCAGCTCACGGAAAACTAAATCCACGGGAAGTGTGGAAAGCAGTCTATCTGGACGATCCAAGAGTATTTGAGAGAAAAGAAGAGGTAGAAATTCCTGGATTTTCTGTTGATATTCTCATAGATGCCTCTTCTTCGAGAAAGCAGATGCAGGAGCAGATTGCGGCTCAGGCGTATATTTTATCCAAAAGTCTGAAACAATGTAAGATTCCGGTACAGATTTATTCTTAGTGCAGTATCCGCGGCTATACGATATTGCACATTTTCCCTAATTGCAAAGAAGAGAGAGAGGATGAACTGTTCCGGTATGTTGCGGCGGGAAATAATCGCGATGGACTTGCACTTCGGGCAGCAGGACACTTGATGGAGAACGGCGAAAAAAGAAAAAGAATTTTACTCGTACTGACAGATGCAAGTCCACAGGATGATCAGGATAGTGGAGAAGGTGCTTTTTATAAAAATAAAGAATACACAGATCTGCTTGCGATTCAAGATACTGCAAAAGAAGTGCAGAATCTGAAACAAAAAGGAATTCAGGTGATCGGAATTTTTATGGGAAGTGCGCGCTCTGGAGAAGTAGCAGGAAAGATTTTTGGGCAAAATCTGATAAAGATTCGAAATATCAGTGATTTTTCACAGGCGGTCGGAAGAGTATTGCAGGAAATTGTTTTTTCATGAAAAGTATTTGCACAATATATTGAGATATAGTATGATAGTGCAGAGCGTTAAAGTGACAAAGAGCTCAGAAAGGATATTTCTGAAATGGTTGTATCGTTAATTGAAAGAATTTATGCATTATTGTGGGGAGATTTGATACATGTTCCATTGCCGGGTGGAGATAGTGTGGGAATCTCATTGCTGATTATATTATTGATTCCGACAGGGATTTATTTTACAGTGCGGACAAAAGTATTACCTTTGCGTTTGTTCCCGGATATGATTCGGGCACTGATGTCAAAGAAGGAGAATAAAGACAATCTGTCCACGTTTCAGACGTTGATCGTATCAACAGCGACGAGAGTCGGCATGGGAAATCTTGTCGGGGTTGTAGCTGCAATTTCCGCAGGAGGTGCAGGAGCAGTCTTTTGGATGTGGGTAACAGCCCTGATTGGCTCTTCAACAGCATTTGTAGAGGCAACGCTGGCACAGATTCACAAAGAAAAAGATCCACTTTACGGAGGATACCGTGGAGGTCCGGCTTACTATATTCATCATTATATGGAAGAAAAGACAGGAAAAAAGAAAAATCATACCTTGATTGCCGTTCTGTTTGCAATTTCCGGTCTGATCTGCTGGTGTGGAATCAGTCAGGTAATCAGTAATTCAGTTGCATCTTCTTTTGAAAATGCATTTCATATTCCACCGCTTTATACAACGATTGTCCTTGTTGCAGTTGCGGCAGTGATTGTCCTTCGTAAAAACGCGACGGTAAAAGTTCTGGACCTGATCGTGCCGATTATGGCTGTATGTTATTTCTTCATTACAATTTTTATTATTCTCATAAATATGAAAAGTATTCCAAGCGTATTTGGTCGGATCTTTGAGGAGGCATTTGGAATCAGACAGGTTGTATCTGGAGGTTTCGGAGCAGTTCTGATGAATGGCGTGAAGAGGGGATTGTTTTCTAACGAAGCAGGATCAGGGTCAGCACCATGTGCGGCTGCGGCAGCAGAATGTGATTTTCCGGTAAGAGCAGGACTTACACAGGCGTTGGGAGTATTTATTGACACCATTGTGATCTGTAGCTGTACTGCAATGATCATGCTGTTGGCACCGGAAAATGTAGTTGCCGGAAAGTCTGGAATGGATTTACTACAGTCAGCAATGAAATATCATCTTGGAGAATTTGGTGTAATCTTTATAGCACTTACATTATTTTTATTCAGTTTCTCGACATTTTTAGGAATACTCTTTTACGCAAGAAGTAATGTATCCTATCTCTTTGGTGATAAATGGTTCTGGCAGACTGCTTATAAAGTACTTGCACTTGTAATGCTGTTCATTGGTGGAATTGCAGCTTATACATTTGTTTGGGATCTGGGGGATGTAGGAATTGGTCTTATGACCATATTTAACACTGGAATTCTGTATCTCATGGGTGGTCAGGCATTAAAAGCATTGAAAGAATATGAAAGTAACAAAGATAAAAAATAGAAATATTGAACGAAAAAAAGACAACACATGCGTCGTGTATGTGTTGCCTTTTTTGTATGCGTTTAGTGGAAATCTTTGAATTAATGTCGGCGAATATATTCTAGAAATTGTCGCTCAAGATTGGATTCCTGTTCGGCAGTATTCTCGTCAAGTTCATATTCTTTTTGTACATTATCAGAATCTTGTGCCGCATCGGAATCTTGTGTTGTATCGGAATCTTGTGCCACATCGGAATCTTGTGCCACATCGGAATCTTGTGCCG
>ENA-OUOY01000467-OUOY01000467.1-human-gut-metagenome-genome-assembly--contig:-NODE-467-length-28351-cov-8.072625_pt1 | contig 28351 bp, 30 predicted proteins | sample MGYA00237937_ERZ548767 | MGnify/ENA primary metagenome ERZ548767 (study PRJEB26490, sample SAMN05356887) | human gut metagenome | biome: terrestrial biome; feature: human-associated habitat; material... | reverse complement strand
CTACGGTGGTTGGTAAGGATGAGGTCGGCAGTTCGAATCTGCCCAGCAGCTCCAAAATGTGTTGATGAAAGATGCAACGCCGAAAACGCCGCGCGAAAGTGCGGCGTTTTCACATATAATGCGCCACTTTTAGAATGAAAAAGTTGCAAAAACTTGATTTTTCAAAATTTCAGTTTTGCCCAGCGAGAGGCGACATTTTGAAGATGCGCCCTGCCAGATTTGTGGTCTGGTGTGGTTCGAACACCGAGGCTTAAAAAAGAATAAAGAATAAGAAGGCAGGCCGCCGTTCGGCTCCCTATGTGGGAGCGGACGGCGGCCTTTTTCGACTCATAGGTGCTTATGTTGCTTTCGCTTCGTTTGTCTATCATTCCTTGGTGGTGTTGGTAATAGCTTTTACTGGACCTTTCGGGTATGCTTGCGTTACAAAAAACGAGGAGGTATCCGAGAATGGCAACCACTAAAAACTTGTGTGCTCAGATTCCCATCGACCTACATGAGCGGGTCAGTGAAGAACGAGAACGGCTGGGTCAGACCACCAGTGAGTACATCACAAATCTCATCCAAGAATACTACGACATGATTGAAAATCAGAAAGGCGGCATTCAAATGACTGAAAAAGGCAGAACCATGGCATTCCAGATTCCCGAAGAACTCTTCCAGCGCATCAAGCGTCACTTGGAGCGCGAGACGCTCCGCAACGGCAAAAAGCTCACCCAGCGAGACTTCGTGCTGAACCTGATCACGCAGGCGCTGGACGAAGCGGACGCTGAGAACGCCGCAGAGCAGAACGCCCCCACTGAGGCCCCTGTCGCGCCCTGTGTGGCCGACGTGACCGCTCCAGCGAACACGGACACCCCCGACGAAGATAACGCCGTGTAAGCCCGCACAAAAGCCAAAACAAAAGAACACGATTTAGGGAAAGCCACCCAGGGCATCCGAAAATATTCGGATGCCCTGGGTGGCTTTTTGCGTTTCATCAGAAAGGAGGCACACATTATGGCAAGCGAGATCAGAAATCGCTTCACAGACACAGAAATGCAGATCGCCAGAGAAACGGACCTGCCGGAGCTGCTCTCCCACCTCGGCTATCAGGTGAAGCGCGTGGGACGCTTCCATACTACCGCGGAGATGGACAGCCTGCGGATCAAGGACCGGCGTACCTGGTTCCGGTATTCCCAGAATACCGGCGGGGATGCCATCACCTTCCTCCAGCAGTTTTGCGGAAAATCCTTTCCGGAAGCGGTGGAGTACCTTCTGACCTTCCATGGGAAAGCCAGAGACGCGCCCATTCCGCAGCCAAAGCCGATCAGCCCGAAACAGGCGCTTTCCCTGCCGCCCCGCAATGCGGATGACCGCAGGGTCTTCGCCTATCTCCGTAAGCGAGGTATCGCTGCCCAGGTGATCCGACAGTTTCTGAATGCTGGGTTGCTGTATGAGGATGCGGTACATCATAACTGCGTCTTCGTCGGCAGGGATGAATCCGGACAGGCAAAGTACGCGGGACTGCGCGGCACCTATGATCTGAACGGTCCCGGCTTCAAGGGAGACGCAACCGGCAGCGACAAAAACACAGGCTTCTCCCTCCCGCACGATCCGCAGTCAGATCTGGTGCTTGTCTTTGAGGCACCCATCGATCTGATGAGTTACCTCACGCTCCACAGAGACACAACCAACGCCGTTGCTCTGTGCGGACTCTATGACGGCGCACTGCAGACCTATTTGCAGGCGCATCCGGAGATCCGCAGTATTGCGTTGTGTCTGGACGCGGACGAGCCTGGGCAGAAAGCCGCCCAGCAATTACAGGAAAAGTATCAGTTACAGGGGTATGCCGTTACCGTGGAGAAACCGCGCTGCGGCAAGGATTGGAACGAGTATCTGCAAAGAAAGATTTGCAGCCGGGAAAGGGGGCGATAGCCAAAAGGACATCGTTTTCAACGCGGATAAAAAACAAAAAATATAAGGAGGACCTATGAATCTGAAAAAGAACCATTATTCCCGCAGGGCGCTGGCACTGCTGCTGACGCTGGTCATGTGCGTGGGCATGATCCCTACCGCTTTTGCCGCCCAGCAGAACAGTTACCACGACCCCGCCGAGCACTGGATGCAGGCGTCCGGCCGTACCAATGAGCTGGACGCCAACAGTGTTGTGACCCGCGAGACCTTCAAGTGCGGTGAGTGCGGCAAAGCCACATCTTTTGAGGTGTTCCGCGTTCCCGAATATACCCGCAATGGCCAACCGGCACTTAGCCGCAATGTGAAATATTCGGACGGCACGATGGTAGATGGTGTCGGTAAGGGTGATACCATGGACGGCATCCCCGGCAAGGACGCCACCTATACCGGATATCACTACACCAAAGCCGTCTGCGAAACCTGCGGCGGCATCAACACAAATATGAGCAAGAGCGAGTACGGCTATCTGAAAAATGTCTACTGGCTGTATGATTGTGCCGCCGCATTTACGCAGGAACTGGACGAAACCGTTTCCTACGAGTACACGGACGATACCTATCACACTGTTACCACCAAGGGCGGCACCTACTGCGCGTTCTGCTACGGTACCAATCATACGGTCAGCCGCAAGCTGGAGCGCCACAGCATGGTGACGGAAGTTCTGCCCCAGCCGGCAAACGGACGCTTCGCTACGGTAGAGAAATGCAGCCTGTGCGACTACGCCCGCTATGACTACACGGCGGCCAAGGCCGTTGTTGCCAGCTACTACGGCGTGGTAGACGGCAAGCCCCACACCATCACAGTCAGCGATCTCTCCGAAACCGGTGTCCGCACCTCTATCCGCTACGGCAACAGTGCGGATAGCTGTACCATGACCTCCGCGCCCAACTACACAGAATCCGGTCAGTACATGGTCTACTACGAGATCACCTACAGCTACAAGGGCAAAGAAATGACCGAGAACGGCGTGGCAAAAGTCTGGCTCCGTGACGAATCCACCAAGGATGACGGCTCTTGTGCCTGTGGCTGCGGAAATCCAAACTGCGGCTGCCAGAACAAGAATTGCAATGGAAATTGCTGCACCGACAAGGGCTGTGGTGAAAACCACAAGTATATTCTGCTGGACAGCACCAAGGCCGGCTGCACCACCCTTGGCTATGACCGCTACCTCTGTACGAAGTGCGGCAAGATCGAAAAGCGCGACTATGTGGACTCCCTCGGTCACGCATGGCAGAGCATCGTCATCCGCGACGCCACCTGCGAAACGGATGGCAAGCTGCTGGAGCTTTGCTCCCGCTGCGGACAGATGAAGCAGACCGCCACGCCCAAGGGCGAACACAGCTATGAGGTCTATACCGTGGCCGCCACCTGTACCAGCCCCGGTTATACCGTCCGCGAGTGCTCCGTCTGTGGGGATCGTCACATTGAGGACATCACGGCGGCGCTGCCTCACAATTACGAATCCCATGTCATCGCCGCTACCTGCGAAAACGGTGGCAAGACCATCCACCGCTGTGACGGCTGCGGCAGCAGCTTCGTCACAGACTACACCGACGCGCTTGGTCATAGCTGGGACAAGGGCACCCTTGTCACCAACGCCACCTGCACCGGCGAGGGCGTCATGGAATACCACTGCACCCGCTGCGGCTATCACCGCATCGAGGGTAACGAGGCGGCAGGTCATGTTCCTGGCAATGATGCCACCTGCACCCAGCCGCAGCTCTGTACCAAGTGCGGCGCAGTGCTGAAAAACGCGCTTGGCCACGACTACAAGAGCGAAGTGACGCCCCCTACCTGCACGGAGATGGGTTATACCACTAACACCTGTACCCGCTGCGGTGACAGCAACAAGACTGACTACACCGAGCCTACCGGACACAAGCCCGGCGACTGGATCATCGACAAGAAGCCTACCACCGACTCCGAGGGCATCAAGCACAAGGAGTGCGAGAACTGCGGCGAGAAGCTGGAAACAGCAGAGATCGAGAAGATCTACAACAGCGGCACCACGGACAGCAAGGGCGAGGCCGTCGTGGGCGGCTATCTCGTGACCGTCACCGATACCGACACCAAGAATCCTATTGCCAATGCTGCCGTGGCGCTCCATAAGGAGAACAGCATCTCCATCCGCCTGCCCAATAGCCGCCTGCTGGACTACGCCGACCAGACGACCGTGACCGTGCAGCTCGTCAAGGACAAGAGCGCAGTCCCGGATATGAGCATTTCTGTCACGGATAAGAATGACAACTATGCCGCGGGCAAGACCGACAAGGCAGGTCAGATCACCGTCCCCACCGGCAGCGGTAAGACCAACGAGGACGGCAAGGTCACTACTGGCTATGAGGACGCGGACGGCGACCGCTGGACGCTGACCGTCAAGGTCATCCGCACGGACACGAAGCGCCCCATCTCCGGCAGTGAGGTGTCCATCGGTAAGACCGGCAATATCACGGTGAAGCTGCCGGACGGCACAGATCTGGACGCCAAGCATCAGGTGACGGTCATCGTGACCGACCACAAGAAGGCTCCCCAGCAGGGCAAAAATGTTACGGTCAAGGGTGATCTCGGCCAGTCTGCCGCAGGCAAGACCGACAAAAACGGTGAGCTGACCGTCCCCGAAGTGGAGCAGACCGAGCGCCACGGCGTTTACATCGTCGGCTACACGGACGGCACCTTTGGCCCCGCGCGCAGCATGACCCGCAGCGAAGCCGCCGCCATCTTCGCAAGATTGCTGGCGGAGAAGAACGGCGATACCATCTCCACCGCGGCCAACACCAGATTTACCGATATCCCCGCCCATGCCTGGTATTCCGGCTACGTCAAATACCTCAACAACAACGGCGTTACCTACGGCAAAAACAGCAACACCTTCGCCCCTGATGATGCCATTACCCGTGCTGAGTTCACCACGCTGGCCGTCCGCTTCTTTGATGTGTACGGCGATGGCGACGCTGAGATCATGGAGCAGTATAAGGACTTCAACGATGTGAGCGACGGCTATTGGGCCGCCGCGTACATCAAGGCTGCCGCCAAGCATGGCTGGATCAACGGCTATGGCGACGGCTCCTTCCGCGCTGACGACGAGATCAACCGTGCGGAGGTAGTGACCATCGTCAACCGCCTGCTGGGGCGCGAAGCGGACGAGGACTACATTGCGGGCAATCTCCGCAAGCTCAACACCTTCCCGGATGTGAGCCGCAAGCATTGGGCGTACTACGCAGTCATGGAGGCCGCCAACGCCCATACCGCCATTCTTGGTGACAGCGAAAGCTGGAGCAAGTAAACACCCTGCCGCCCTCCCGATGCCGGGAGGGCGGTTTTTCAAACATCATAATTAAAAAGGAGAACTGAACCATGCTGAAGATCACTGCCATTGGCAACCTGACCAACGATGTGGAACTGAAAATGAATGAGACCACCGGCAAGCCCTACGCCATCCTGCGCATCGCCTCGGACCGCCGCTACAAGGATAAGGACGGCAACAAGCTCACCGACTTTATCTCCATCAAGGTGCGCGGCCCTCTGGCCGAGCGCTGCGCGGCGTTTGCCTGGAAGGGCTGTAAGCTGGCAGCCACCGGGGACTTTGAGACCATCACCTTCGCGGACGATCCCCAGCGCCAGCCCGGTTTCCTCATCAAAGCCAGCGATGTGGAATTCCTGACTCCCCGCAAGGCGGAGGACGCGGCACAGGCGGTGGAGGATATGTCCGCCAGTGAGGACGCCGCCTGATGAAAAATACCGGGATCACATATACCAGCGCTGAACGCAGCCCTGTGATCCTGCCGGAGATGGCCGAACTGCTCCCGCCTTTGAGCGCGGAGCAGCTCGACGCTCTGGAAGCAGATCTCATCAAAAACGGCTGCTACGCCCCCATCATCGTCAATGAGGACATGGTCATCATCGACGGGCACAACCGTCAGGCACTGTGCGAAAAGCATGATCTGCCGTACACGATGGCCGTTTTCTCGTTTGAGGATCTGCTGGAGGCCAAGCAGTGGGCGTTGGATACCCAGAAGGGACGCCGCAATCTGGAAAAGTGGGAGCTGGGTAAGATCGCGCTGAAGCTGAAGCCGGAGATCGAGGCGAAAGCCAGGGCAAACCAGTCTGCTGCGGGTGGAGATAAGTCTGATAAGGGAGCGCTTTTGACAACATTGTCAGAAGCGCTCCCTTCTGTTAGCACTCGTAAGGAATTGGCGGATGCTGTTGGTATCGGAGAGGTCACCATGGGCAAGGTCATGCAGATCGATGAGAACGCCCCGGAGGTTATCAAGGAGGCTCTGGATAAGAAGGAACTGTCCATCAACAAGGGTTATGACCTGACCCGGCAGCTTCAGGACCTTCCGGAAGAGCAGCGGGAGCAGGCGGCCGCCGAAGCGCTGGAATACGAAAAAGCGAAAAAAGAACTGAAAAAGCAGGACGCCGAGATCGACCGGAAAGGAAAAATCGCGGCGCTTTTCTGCAAAGCGTATGAAAAAGCCGTCCTGCTGACGCCGTCCGAAGAAAATATCCGCTGCTGGACGGACGGGACGCGGATGACCCCGGAGGAAATGCGGGATACCGTGAAGGAATCCCGCGAGCTGGCGGAGGTGTTCCGGACGATTGCGGATATCATCGAGCAGAAGATCCTGCCCGCGGATTGGAGGTGTGCCGATGCAGAAAGCGAAGAAAACGATGCCCAGCCGGACGGGAATCCCGCCTGACGCGCAGGCGGAGATTTTGCAAAAGCTGTCTGCCGAGACGAAGATCACTTCCTGTGAGATCGCGGAGATCTTGAAAAAGCATGATGTCTGCGGAGATATGGATGCGCTCCAGGACGCCTACCGGAAACGGCTGGGACAGCGTCTCCTGTCCGGCATCCGGGACGAGAACGGCAAGCGGGAAATCCTCTCCACCAGCGGCGGCGAGTATGTCATCGTAGACTGCTGCAATGACCCGCAGAAGCTGAAAGCCATCCAGCGCCGCATTCAGGCGCAGATGAATGGGCTGGATGTGTCTGCCGGGAAGGTACATAGGCGCGTTCACTTTTTAGAGCGTTTTGCGGGCTGGGTAAGAAAGGAGCGGTCAGATGGAGCGGCATGAGGAAATGCTGTCCCCGGAGGAACAGTACGCGCAGCTTGCGCCGACGCTGGACGCAGACGGTTTCTCGCTGTATGCCGCCGCGGAAGAAGCCACCGGGCTCAAGGTCTATGAGGAATTTCCCTATGAGGATAACCGGGGAATGTTTGAGCTGGCAGACGGACACACGCTGCTGCGGTATCTGGAAGCGGCATACTTTGGGACCGTTACCTGGGAGATCGTCCCCGGCACGCCCTATGAGCGGGCGATTCTCGGTGAAGTGGATAAGACCTCACCGGAGTATCGCGCATTTTATCAAAAGATCTGCGCGGGTGCGGCAGCGCACATCAAAAAACGTATTGGGAAGGAGAGACAGAATGTGAAGGGACCGATCACAGAGGTCAACAAAGAATCCTTCTGGGACTTGATCCATGAGGCAAAAAACGCCTGCGGGCAGGACATGGATGCCATGCTGGCCTATCTGAAAGACCGGCTGGTTTCTATGGGCCCCACGCAGGCGCAGAATTTTCACGACATCATCCACGCCTATGAAGATCTCGCGGACAAGTTCGGCTTGTGGGACGCGGCAGGGATCATGAAGGAATACGGCTGCAGCGATGATGGGTTTATCGACTTCCGCGCCTGGCTCATCGCACAGGGACGTGAGGTCTATTTTGCCGCGCTGGCAGACCCGGACAGCCTTGCGGATGTCGTTCCCTACGGCGATTGCTGCTTTGAGCAGTTGAGCTATGTCGGGGACTATGCCTACGAGCAGCTCACTGGGAAAAGTGCCTATGATCAGACAGATTGGAGCGCATATGAAGCGCTTTTGATGAAGTTGGAACAGGATATCGTTTATAAGGGCGGCATCGAGTTTCCCAGAGAGGGCGCGGATCTGAAGAAATATCTGCCCCGGCTCTGTGCGAAGCATCCGGAGTGGGACGGTCAAACGCGCTGGAATCTGCAGCTGAAGGAGATCCGGGATCTGATCCATGCCGGAAAGGACTATGACCGGTGCCAGACATCAAATAAGAAGAAACGCAGCCGTGGAGGTGAGGCAAGATGAGCGAGTCCATGATTGTTGGTGTTGACCACGGCTATGCCTCTATGAAAACTGCCCATTTCTCGTTCCCCTCCGGTCTGGTGGCATATGAGCATGAGCCATATACGCTGAAGGACGTGCTGGAATACGGCGGAAAATTCTATGTGGTGGGCAGCGGGCGTCAGGCGCTGCAGAAGAACAAAACGCAAACAGAGGATTATTACCTCCTCACGCTGGCCGCTATCGCAAAGGAGCTCTCCTTCCGTCATGCGGAGCCCGCAGCAGAGATCCATCTGGCGGCCGGACTGCCCCTCACCAGCTTTGGACGGGAGAAAAATGCATTCCGGGACTATCTGCTCCGGGATGGGAAAACGGTGAATTTCCGCTATGAAGGACAGAAATACTCCATCGCCATCCGCAAGGTGTCCCTGTTCCCGCAAGGTTATGCCGCAGTCTTGACCCAGAGCATCCTGCTGGATGAGCCTTCTGTGATCGTGGCGGATATCGGTGGATGGACAGTGGATCTGATGCGCCTGGACAACCGTATTCCCAATGCATCGACCTGCCGCAGTCTGGAACTTGGCATGATCCGCTGTCTGGATGAGATCGGTGAGCAGATCCGCCGCACGCTGGGCCTGTCTATGACGGCGGCACAGATGGAAAGCGTCCTGCGCGGCGATGCTGTCCATATCAACGAGGATGCCAGAAAAATCATTGACCGGCAGGCAGACGCCTATGTCCATCGCCTGCTCTCCGCCATTACGGAGAGCGGACTGGATACCCGTGCCATGCCTGCTGTTTTTCTGGGCGGCGGCGCGGCGCTGCTGAAGCGGAATGTATCCGCTGCGGACGGCCTTTGCCGTCCAGTCATCCTTGACGATGTGTCCCTCAACGCCAAAGGCTATGAGCGGCTGGCAGAACGTCTCTCCAAGAACGATGAGCAGTAACAAAAAGCGGATCAATCTGTCCTTTTCCATGTCCTCGCCCATACAGCGCAGGGCGTGGAAGAAGCTGACGGAGATCCCCGCAGGACAGCGCACCGCCGCGGTCTGCCGCATGGTCTGTGAGTATAAAGGGCAGCAGGAACTGCTGGACGCCGTTCGCCAGACCATCCGGCAGGAACTGCGGGGAGTGCAGCTCACCAAAGAAGAAGCGCAGGATAGCGTCAGAGCCGGGGATGTAGATGAAAGCGTCCTCGGCTTTTTGCTTGCCCTGCAGGAAGGAGATGAGATGACCTGATCCGATATTTTGATATGTTCGCCGGCATCGGCGGCTTCCGCACGGGATTGACCCGCGCGGGCGGTTTCCAGTGCGTAGGACACTGCGAGATCGACAAATACGCCAATGCCAGCTATGAGGCCATTTATGAGCCGGGAAAGGAGGAACGATATTATCACGATGCCACAAAAATCGACCCCGCAGACCTGCCGGACTTTGACCTGCTCTGCGGAGGATTCCCTTGTCAGGCATTTTCAATCGCTGGCAGAAGAAGGGGCTTTGACGACACCCGCGGCACTCTCTTCTTTGAAATTGCCCGATTGGCTCAATCCAAACGACCTTCGTATCTTCTGCTCGAAAACGTTCCGGGACTGCTGTCGCATGACAAAGGCCGGACGTTTTCTGTCATCCTCGCCACGCTTAATGACCTGGGGTACCGCGTGGAATGGATGGTGCTTAACAGCAAACATTTTGGAGTCCCGCAATCCAGAAGGCGGCTGTTCCTTATCTGCTATCTTGATCCCCGATGCGCCGGAAAAATATTTCCTGTCTTCGGCACAGGTGGAAAAGCTCTTATACAAGTCCTCGGAGGCTCGCAAGGCTCCCGTGTCTACGACGCAGACGGAATAGCCTGCACGCAGACTGCCGGCGCTGGAGGTGTGGGCGGCAAAACAGGATTGTATATCATTCCGCAGGACAGACCCTTTGTGGATCTATGTGCCGGGGAGGCGAGACAAACGGAGGCCGCCCGCTGCCTCACTGCCCGTTATGGTCAGACAACGCTGTCTAATCATAGAGCAGAACGTTCCGGCGTTCTGCTCATCAAGGAAGCCACGAAAAAAGGCTATAAAGAGGCGAATCCCGGTGACAGCGTCGATCTCGGCTTTTCCGGGAGCAATACCCGCCGTGGTCGTGTGGGACAGGATATCGCCCATACATTGGAAACGAGCTGCATCCAGGGCATCGTGGAACGTGGCGGACGCATCCGGCGTCTGATGCCGCGGGAGTGTCTGCGGCTGCAGGGCTTCGATGAGTGGCAGATCGACCGCATCCTCGCCATCCAGTCTGATGCACAGGCGTATAAGCAGGCAGGCAACAGCGTCACCGCCAATGTCATTGAAGCCATCGGGCGCCGTATCCGGGAGGTGGATGCGGAACTGAAAGCCGGTGCTGCCGCATGATCGGGCTGAAGGACCAGTGCTTCGGCGTGGAAGTTGAAATGACCGGCATCACCCGTGAGCAGGCGGCAACAGCGCTGGCCGCGTATTTTGCAACGGACGCCCGCTATGTGGGCGGCGCTTACGATAAATGGTGTGTGACGGATCGGGACGGCAAAGAGTGGACGGTCATGAGTGACTCCAGCATCCACGGGGAGCAGAAGATCGGCAGCGGCTATCGTGCAACGGGTGACTACAGATACCGCGTGGAGATGGTAACGCCAAAGCTTACCTATGCGGAACTGCCCAAGCTGCAGGAATGTGTCCGGCAGGTACGCCACGCAGGAGCCAAGGCCAACAGCTCCTGCGGCATCCATGTCCATGTGGACGCAGCCAATCATAACCGGCAGAGTCTGAAAAACCTCATCGGCATTATGTACTCCAAGGAGGATATCCTGTTCAAAGCGCTGCAGGTCAATGAAAGCCGGGCGTCCCGCTGGTGTCAGAAGGTGCGGGAACCCATGCTGAAGCAGGCACGCAGGCTCTCGTCGGATGAGACAAGGGATCTGACGCAGCTGGAGAATATCTGGTATGAGGGAGATAACGGCAGCGCAGACCATTATAACTGGACCCGCTATTACGCACTGAATCTGCATTCGGTCTTTTACCGGGGGACGGTGGAATGGCGCTGTTTCAATTCCACGCTCCACGCGGGAAAAGTCGCCGCCTATGTGAATCTGTGCCTTGCTATCTCCGCCCAGGCTATCGCCCAGCGCAGCACGGTCATGCGCAAGACCCACAGTGACAATGAACTGTTCACCTTCCGGGTCTGGTTGGTGCGGCTGGGACTCAACGGCGAGGAATTCAAGCATACCCGTGACCACCTGTTGGCAAATCTGGACGGTGATCGGGCGTGGCGTTTCGATAAGGACAGCTATACAGTCAATCAAAAGAAGAAAAAATCCAGAGAAATGGAGAGGTGAAGCCTTTGAAGATTCAAATTGAAGATACCGTGTACGAAGGGACCGCAGCCGGGATCATGGAACAGCTTCGGGATCTCAGCTTTGATCCCACAGAGTTCCCGGATGTGGAGACCTACATCTGGTTTGTACAGAATAATGTCATCCGCACCACGGGAATGGACTGTCCGCTGCCGGATGGCGATGCGGAGACACAGGCGGCAGCCCTGCTCCGTCATCTGGAACGCTTTGGCGCTCTGACGATGCTGGAGGTGTGACGTGGAGGAAAACCTGTATTTTGCCTACGGCAGCAACCTTGATCCGGAGCAGATGGCGCAGCGCTGTCCGGACGCCGAGATCGTGGGACCGGTCAGGCTGGAAAACTACGAACTGCGGTTCCGCGGCAGCGGCTTTGCTACCGTTGCGCCGAAAAAAGGCAGTACTGTCCACGGACTGGTGTGGAAGATCACGCCAAACTGTGAACAGTCTCTGGATCGGTACGAGGGGTATCCCCGCCACTACACGAAAGAAACCGTGACTGTTAAAGATGCGGCCGGTGCAGAGATCCCCGTCATGGTCTATATCATGGCGGAGCCGTATTGCCGCCAGCCTGCACTGCCGTCCCCGTATTATTACCGCGTGATCCAGCGGGGCTTTGAAGCCAACGGCCTGCCGGTGGACTCCCTTCGGGATGCGTGGAGCAGGACCATTGACGAGGTGTGGAGCGGCAGGATCGACAAGCCAAAGCGAGCGCCTGAGCGAAACAGAGGGCCGGAGCGGTAACTCAGAGCAGCGCCGGCGTCTGTGCAAGAAAGAAGATCACCAGAATAGAGATCACAAAGGCCAAGATCCCAACGAGCAGGAAAACCTTTTTGCCGGGGCGGATTTTTGCCGCCTTGCCGATCAGCGCGGTCGCGGCGACGCATACCGCGGAAACCAGTAACGAGGCGCCAAGCATCTTCCACAGCCATGAAAGCTCCCAAAACCATATCATCACAGCCGCCTCCTCATATTTTTGTTCGTAAGCACAGTGTATCACAGGCGCGGTATCCGCGCAACAGACGGTCGGAGTGAAAAAGAGGTGTTCATTTTCCACGGTCTGTGTTACAATATCCCCTGTTTGCGGGAGGGGTGCGGATATGTTTTACACGATGGAGGAAGCCGCTATTATCGGCGGCTTTCTGGAACTGTATCTGGAACGGGACAGCGTGGACCCGGCAGTGCGGGAGCAGCATCGAAGATTTCGGCAAGGGCTGATGCGCGGTGCATTGGAACGGGCCGATTATGAATGGGCGGCTGCGGTGCTGGGCTTCCTGCGTCCACAATGGTGGCCGGAGCATGAAGATCATCGGGCGTTGGAGAATGCCCTGCTGAAGACCCGGACGCTGGCATCCAAAAAAGAATAAGAATCACCATTTGCGGCAACGGCAGAGGAATCTGTCGCTGCCGCTTTTCTTTTGGGAAGGAGGAACCCATATCAGCACAGAAAAAATGAAAGTCCTTGTGGTGCGCCCCATGGAAATGCCTGAAGTGCAGGAGATCGACCACACTCTTTCTGCCATGCAGGAGCTCGTAGGCGGCACCATTCAGGCAGTTTACCCCTTCGATGACCCGGTGGCGCTCATCGCAAATGACGAGGGCAAGCTGCTGGGCCTGCCGTGGAACCGCGCCCTGACCGATGATCACGGTGTGCCGTATGACATTGTCTGCGGCACATTTTTTGTTGCCGGTCTTAAAGAGGATGATTTTGCCTCGCTGACGGAGCAGCAGATCGAAAAGTACAAGGACAAATACAGCAACGAAATGATCCTCTCTGTTCCGAAACAGCCGGAGGCACATAAGAAACCAATGAAAAAGGAGAAACATGAATATGAAAGATAACTGCATTCTGACCGCTGAGTCAGTCACCGAGGGACATCCCGACAAGCTCTGCGACACCATCGCGGACGCGGTGGTGGATGCCTGTCTTACGCAGGACGCCGCTGCCCGCGTTGCCTGCGAGGTCATGGTCACAGCCGGAAAGATCATCGCCGCAGGCGAGATCACGGCAGCGAAGATTCCGGATATCCCTGCCATTATTTGCAGGACGGTGCGGGAAGCCGGATACGGCGGCAGCGACTATGAGGTGGAGGTCATCACCCATGAGCAGAGTCCCGACATTGCGGAAGCTGTGTGCGGCGGCACGGAGACCGGCGCAGGAGATCAGGGAATCCTGTACGGCTTTGCCTGCGATGAAACAAAGGAGCTGCTGCCTCTGCCTGTGGTGCTGGCCCATCGACTGACCCGCCTGTTGACCGATGCCCGCAGGCAGGGCATCATCCCCGGCCTGCGTCCGGACGGCAAGGCGCAGGTATCCGTGGAATACCGCTCTGGAGTCCCGTGCCGCGTTGCCGCAGTGGTGGTATCCTGCCAGCATGAGGAGGAACTGCCCCTGCCGGAACTGCGCCGGGACATCCTGCGCCATGTGATCCGACCCGCCATGCAGGAACTTCCGCTGGACGAGCATACCGAAGTGCTGGTCAATCCCTCCGGTCGATTTGTCCAGGGCGGTTTTGAAGCGGACACCGGACTCACCGGACGCAAGCTGATGGTGGATACCTACGGCGGCCTCGCCCCTCATGGCGGCGGCGCGCTGTCCGGCAAGGATGGAACGAAGGTGGACCGCAGCGGCGCGTACATGGCCCGTTACATTGCCAAGAATATCGTAGCGGCAGGACTGGCCAAGCGCTGCACCATCAGCCTTGCCTATGCCATCGGCAAGGCACAGCCTGTGGCGGTGACGGTGGATACGGAGCATACCGGCATCTATTCCGATGATGTGCTGGAACAGGCTGTCCGCACGGTATTCAACCTGACGCCGGACGGCATGATCGGAACGCTGGGACTGGATCAGCCCATGTTCCAAAAGTTCTGCAATTACGGACACTTCACCCATGCGGACGCGCCCTGGGAGCGCACGGACATGACAGAGGTGCTGGAATGTGCCTGTCGTGCCAAGGAGATGGGCGTATCGGACCGATAACAGAAAAGGCCCGCGAGAGATGGTCTCTCGCGGGCGTGTTATCACTGTACGGAATCCTTGAATGCCTTGCCGGGCTTGAAAGTCGGCGCTTTGGAAGCGGGGATCTCAATAGAGGCTCCGGTGGCGGGATTCTTGCCAGTGCGGGCGGCGCGCTCTTTCACCTCGAAGGTGCCAAAGCCCAGCAGCTGTACCTTGTCACCGGACTTCAACGCAGTCTGCAGCGTGTCGACAAACGCATTCAGAGCGGTGTCACAGTCCTTCTTGGTCAGGCCGCTGGCTTCCGCCATAGCGGTGATCAGTTCTGTTTTATTCATCGTATTTCGTCTCCTTCATATCAAAATGACTGGAAATGATATGCGCTATTATAGCAGACTCCCCACCTGCTGACAATACTGCCAGCAAAAACAGAATCAGAGAGGATGATCATGATTTCAAAAGAAAAGAAGAACACCCTGCATATTGCGTCCTGCTCCTTCGGCAAAGACAGCCTTGCCACGATCCTGCTGGCGCTGGAGCACGGGGAACCGCTGGATGAAGCGGTCTACTGTGAGGTGATGTTCGATAAAAGGACCTCCGGCGAGGTGCCGGAGCATCGGGCATTCATCTATGAGACTGCGCTCCCCAGGCTGGAACAGTTGGGGGTCCCTGTCCGTGTGCTGCGTTCGGATAAGACCTATCTGGATTTGTTTGCAGGAACAGTTACTCGCGGTCCGAAAAAAGGACTTCGGCGCGGATTCCCTCTGTGCGGGCATTGCTACGTTCAGCGGGACTGTAAGCTCCGTCCCATCCGCCGGTATAACAGGACTCTGATGCCGGATACTGTGCAGTATGTGGGCATCGCCAGCGATGAGCCGGTGCGCTTGCGCCGCTTGCAGGGAGATCAGGTGTCCCTGCTGGAAAAATATCACTATACTGAAGAGGATGCAAAGCAGCTCTGCCAAACGGCAGGGCTGCTTTCACCTGTCTATGCGTTCACAGACCGTGGCGGCTGCTGGTTCTGCCCCAACGCCAGAAAAAAAGAACTGCGACATCTCTATGACCATCACCCGGACCTCTGGGCAAGGATGCTGGAATTACAGGCGCTTCCTGGAAAGGTGTCTGAAAAGTTCAACCGAACGGAATCATTCTCGGATATTGACGAACGGTTCCGTATGGAGGACGCACAAAAAAGTCCCTTTGAAAAGGCGGCATAAAGAAGGAGTTGATGAAAACGAGCAACAAAAAATATGAGATCACCGACATGGCCCATGAGGAATATCCGTTCCTGCACCGCATCCGTGCGCTGCGGGATATCTGCGGCGAGATCCGCGCAGGCGACATAGGCGGTTTCGTGGAAAGCGAAAGCAACCTGTCCGCGGAGCCGGGAGACTGCGCATGGATCTTCGATGACGCCATTGCAGTGGGCAATGCCTATGTGGATCGGGACGCTTGTCTGCGGGGCGACGCCATTGCCTGTGGCAGCGCCTATGTTTCCAAAGGCAGCGTGATGAGCGGCCACAGCCGCGCCGAGGACAACGCCTATCTCCGCGGGGCCTCCATGACCGGAAAAGCGCTGGCTTCCGGAAACGCGCAGATCATTCACGATCCCCATACGATGGGGACTCCCATCCTGTCCGGCAACTGCAAGGTGTATGGCACGGTGCAGGGGGATATCCGCATCACCGGTTCTGCCGTGATCCTGCCCTGCGAGGAAGTCCGCAACGATACAAGGGATACCTTTGTCCTGAGCGGCAAGAGCCGCAGCGTGATCCGCGGCATCGGGCGTGAGCCCTTGAAACCTCTGCAAAAAGAAGTAAGTCTTATGAAAACAAAAACGCCAAAGAAACGAGGTGTGGAGCGATGACCGTGTATGAGCAGGAGCTGCGAAAGCTGTTTGAACACAGCAATCTCGTGGATCGGCCTCAATTCTCCGGGCGTGTGTGCGTGGGAGATCTCGGAAAGGACCTGCGTGTACGGGCGGAGTTTCTCTCTACCCATATCTCCAGCCAATATGACGCCATCCGCCTCACGGTGCTCAACCGCACGGAGGGCGTGGTGGACCGGACGCTGCTGCGCTTTCAGGATGTCTGGGGTAAAAAGCAGGTGCCGAACAATCCCAACTTCCGCAGCGGCGTCATTCCCCACCTGTGGGATGACTACGGAAAAGTAGAATGGTACGCCTATCATCCCACTGCCGCGGACTATGCCGCTCTGCGGGATGCCGTCGGTCAGTATCTGTCCGCATTCCGGGAGCGCACGCCGGAGCTGGAACGGAGCGGCCCCAAGCTGGTCTATATCTGTGCTCCGCTGCGGGGCGATGTGACAAACAATGTGGAGTTTGCGCGGCAGAAAGCGCGGGAGGTGTTTGCGGAGGGAAATATCCCTATCTGTCCGCATCTGCTGTTCCCGCCTGTCGCAGATCCCGACGATCCCGCCCAGGACGAGAAAGCCAGGGCGATGGGACTGCGCCTGCTGGAATCCTGCCAGCAGATGAATGTGTACGGTCCGGTCTGGACGGATGGGATGTGGCAGGAGATCTACAAAGCCGGCGAGCTGGGCATCCCCGTGATGACGGATCAGAAGACCATTGGACGGACGCCGCCTGCCAGACGCCCCGGCAGAAAGGAGCGATAAATGCCGATTGAAAAGATCACCGCAGACGATCTGCGGGACATGGAGCATCAGGAGGGGCTTGTGCTGCAAGGCTGTGGCGGCGAGGCGCAGGAGTGGCTGGATGGCATCAACGACCTGCTGACGCAGGACGGCGTCCTGCAGAATGGCAACCGCTTTGAGACGGTCAAGGTTTTTCAGCACGATGGACTCACCAATCTGCTGTTCCCCTTCGAGGACATTCAGGTGGACATGGGGAAACTGGCGATGTGGCGTTTGCAGACCCACGGCGCATTCGGCGGCACATGGCTGTCCGACTATGTTCCCAACAGGCTGGGCGGGTTTCGCTCCGCCCGGCAGGAGAACCCCCGCCCTCTCTGCCCTCTGCTGGGGCAGGACGGCAACATCTTCCATCTGATGGGTATTGCCGCCAGAGTTCTTCGGCAGAATGGCATGGCGGCAGAAGCAACGGAAATGCAGACCCGCATCATGGGCGGAGCGTGCCACAGCTACGAGGAAGCACTGGGAATCATCAGCGAATATGTGGAAACGGAGCTGTCTCCGCCCCGCGAAAATCGAACGAAAAAGAAGGAGAAGCATGAGCATGAGCGATAATCAGAAATGGAGCATCCTCCAAGGTGATGCCCTGAAGGTGCTGGGGACCTTTGCCCCCAACACCTTTGACGCGGTCATCACCGATCCGCCCTATGCGTCCGGTGGGCGCACCCAGGCGGAAAAAAACAAATCCACCGCCCGGAAGTATTCCAGCATGGGCGAGAATGCGCCGCCCTCTTTCGATGGGGACGCCAAGGACCAGCGCTCCTGGACCCGCTGGGCGGCGGAGTGGTTGTATGAAGCGCGAAAGGTATGCAAGAGCGGTGCGCCGGTATGTATGTTTATCGACTGGCGGCAGCTTCCCGCAGCCACAGACGCTCTCCAGTGGGCGGGCTGGATCTGGCGCGGCACCGCTGTCTGGGATAAGGGTAACAGCCGCCCGCAGAAGGGCCGCTTCCGCCAGCAGGCGGAATATATCGTCTGGGGCTCCAACGGCGATATGCCTATCAGCCGCCCGGTCCCGTGTCTGCCGGGGGTGTTCAAATACGGCAATCCCCAGAGCCGCATCCATCTGACGGAGAAGCCGCTGCAGCTGATGCGGGACATCGTAAGGATCACGGAACCGGGCGGGCATATTTTGGACCCCTTTGCCGGCAGCGGTACCACGGTGCTGGCGGCTGTGCAGGAGGGCTATACCGCCACCGGTATCGAAGTCACAGACACCTATGCGGAGCTGGCGCGGGAACGTATCCGAGCCGAGCTGGAAAAGGCGGCATGATCTATTGGGCTGTCTGGCAACACTACTTGCTAAAACAGGGATAAGCCGATATAATAAAAATAATAGAATTGAGTTATAAGCGAGGACACAGGTATGAATGATCGAAACGGACAATATGATCCGGAAACGGGAAAGCCGCTGGACCAGTCCTATTTGGAATGTGGACTGCCGGAAGACCTCCACGAATCCATCCTGAGAATGGAGGAATCATGGAACATCATTGATAGCGGCAGGCAGGATAACCATTGGGATCTTTGCTGGTGCGACCTGAATGCGCTGATCAATTCCTATGAAGTAGAGCAGGTCATCTCATCAGAACAGGCATGGTATCTGAGAGAAAAATATCTCCGTATGGGAAAGGAGTGAGTACAATGCTTGATTTTACAGCCTTACCTACCCGCAATAAGTTTTATGCAGGAGCGAATGGCGCAAAGATCGCTGTCATTTACGACGGTGAACAGTATATGCTGAAATTCCCGGCACCCGCTCCTAAAAATAAAGAGTTAAGTTATGCCAATAGCTGCATTTCAGAATACATTGGCTGCCATATTTTCAACAGCGTTGGTATTGCCGCACAGGAAACACTTCTGGGAATCTACAGAAAAAACGGTGCGGAAAAAATTGTTGTTGCCTGCAAGGATTTCACTTCACCAGGAATCGTGCTGCAGGACTTCGCATCTCTGAAAAATACGGTGATCAATTCCGGACACAGCGGCTATGGTACAGAACTGTCTGATATCACACAAGCTATGGAGGACCAGACAGCCTTTCCACCTGCGCTGCTGAAACAGCACTTCTGGGATATGTTTATCGTAGATGCCCTGATCGGCAACTGGGATCGGCATAATGGCAACTGGGGATTTCTGTATAATACCATGACGGATGAGCTCCACTTGGCTCCTGTATATGACTGCGGCAGCAGCCTTTACCCACAGGCTGACGAAAGCATCATGCGAAATACACTGGAAAGCCAGAAGGAGCAGGATCTTCGGACCTTTTCTCTACCTCTCTCCGGCATAAAGATCAACGGACAGAGAATCAATTATTTTAACTTCATTTCGTCGTTGTCTTATTCGGATTGCAATGCGGCACTGAAGCGAATCCTTCCGAGAATCAATATGGAGCAAGTATTTGCAATCATCGATGAAACGCCATTTGCGTCTGACTTGCAAAAGCAGTTTTATAAGACCATGCTACAGGCCAGAAAAGAGCGAATTCTTGATTTCTCAATGCGAAAATTGAAGAAACGGGAGCGTTCAGCGCACGACCATGATTTTGAACGGTAATAATGACAGGCAGGGTGTCATCAAGACACCCTGCCTCTTCTATTTTGGGTGTTACATTGACACCCTGTGCGGAAGGACCCTGCGAAACCAGATGTCTGGCGCTGCTGCCAGACATTTCTTTTTTCTGGAAAAGGTGCGGACCGTGTCCGCCTGTATTTGAATCAACCTACCTCTCAAAAAACGCCCCGCCGACGGCGGGGAACAGCCAACGCCGCCGTGGGCGGCGCTGGCGCAAGCATCGCGCAAATGTACATTTGCACAGCTTGCCGAGGATACCCCGGTCCCCTATGCCGCCTGTTGGCGGAAAAACTTGCGGCTATACGCCGCAGGAAGGAGAAAAATGTGGATGAGAACAAGAAAGAACACCATCTGCACATCGTACTGACAACACAGCAGTATCAGCTGCTGTGCTGTCAGGCCAAAGAGTGCAGGCTGACAAAACGGGCATATCTTGCACGGCTTATTGAGGGACGACCGGTCAAAGCCCGCCCTACAAAAGAAATTAAAGAGCTCCGGACGGAAATACATCATATCGGCAACAACATCAACCAGATCGCCCGCAGCGTCAATGCAGGAATTGCGAAGCCGGAGGATGCCAAACGGGGACTCTATCTTCTGGATCAGGTATATGAGCTTATGTTCCGGATAGCGAATAAGTAATGGCTGTTACGAAAATCCTGCCCCGTAACGGCGGCTTAAAAGAAGCCATTGATTATGTTCTGAACGGTGACAAAACGGATGGGCATATTTTAACGGCACATTTTAATTGTGATCCAGGGAGAGAGTACCGCGAGATGATGAAAACAAAGCTGGAAACCGGACGATTGGATAAGCGTCAATGCTATCACATCATTCAATCGTTCAAGCCTGGTGAAATCACACCTGAACTTGCTTTAGAAATTGCTAAAGCATTCGCGCAGGAACACTTGGACGGCTTTGAGGTTGTGATTGGGACCCATGTAGACCGGCATCATATCCATTCGCATATTGTATTTAATTCGGTGAATGCAGATACCGGCGAAAAGTATCACAGTACGCAGCAAAGCTACTACCAGCAGATCCGTGCCATTTCAGACCGACTCTGCCGGGAGCATGGATTGTCCGTCATCGTGCAGGGCGCGCCTGCCAGGTCGGTCAGCTACATTGAGTGGCTGCGCCAGTCCAGGGGGCAGCCCACATTCCGTTCCATGCTGGAGGCAGATCTGCATGACGCCATCCGGGACGCCAACGACCTCGGCCACTTCTTCCTGCTCATGGAGCATAAGGGGTATGAGATCCATCATGGCGGCAGGCTCGGTTTCCGCCTGCGTGGACAGGAGCGATTTCAGTACCCCGGCAGGCGAGATCCGCTGTTCACAGAGGACGGAATCCGTGCTGCCATCCAGGGCAACCTGGAACAGATCGAAGCGGGACTGCGGCCTGTCTTGCCTGCGCGGCTGGCGTATCAGCCGTACCGGAAGCATCCCAGATACAGCGGTTTTCTTGCCCTCTATGTCCATTATCTCTATCTGCTGGGCAAAATCGAAAAGCGGCAGTATCCGCCCCGCATGACGCCGCATCTGCGGCAGGCGGTCATGCGCTTTGAACGGTATCAGGCACAGTTCGCGTTCCTGCGGGAAAATGACATCACAACGCCTGCTGACATGGCGGCATTCGAACATCGCACAGAGGAAACGCTGGGCAGATTGACAAAGCAGCGGACCCTCCTCAATGTGCGGAAGAAGAAACGCCAGCCGCTCTATGCGGCGCTGGCAGATGCGGAGGCGCTGGAACCCAGCAGGGCGTTATACGAGGAAGGGCTCACCGGCATGGAGCAGGAGTTTGAGCAGTACATGAAAGCCGTGAAGCTGCTGGAGGACAGCGGCGTTCCACAGGAGGTGCTGAAGAAAGAAAAGGCAGAAGTGTATGAGCAGCTCTCAGAGGTAAATCGGGAGATCCGGGCAGAGCGGGAAAAGCTGAAGCTCTGCCGGGAGATCTGCCGGCAGACGCCTGTAATGGAGCAGGACATCCAGAAAACAGAAGAACACCAGAAGGAGGTGCGGGAACATGAACATCGGAGGCGGTGAAGCGGCGGACCAGCTGGTACGCATGATGCTCTCCGGCAGCGAGGTCGCTGTCCGGCTGAGCGGCTCCGCCATTAAAAATGTACTGGCGCTCACCATGGCGCTGGCGAAAAAACACAAGACCATTTCCGGCAAAGTCAATCTGGCAAAGATGCTGAAGGAGACCCGCGATGTGCGGCGGTTCGCCATGTCTCCGGAGCAGTATCAGCAATTCAGGCAGCGGGCAGGAAAACAGAAGATCCTGTTCTCTGCCATCCGTGATTCGGATAACAAGGGAAAAGTCGTGGATGTGATCATGCCGGTAACGGAGATCGACCGCGCCAATATGATCTTTGAGCGCATCCGATATACCGGGCAGCCGGAGCAGGCGCGGCAGGATGCCCCCTCTAAGGAGCAGGAAGCCCGTGTGGGACAGGAGGCGCCGCAGCGCGAACAGCAACGCCCCCGGCAGGGGGAAACGCCTGTGACACCGCCTGTGGGCAAGCGGCAGGAGGTGGCGCCAAAAAAAGAATCTCGGTCGGGAACAGACTTGCCAGATACCAAAGGCAGATTGACCTCATCCAGCGGCAGGGAAACGGCTGCCGGGACGATGACGAGTGAGCGGCCTTCGGTTCTGGAACGGCTGAAAGGCTATCAGGCGCAGCTGGATACCCGGCAGAAGTCTGCCCCGGCCAAGGAAAAGGTCCGTCAAAAAGTACGACCGGACAGGACAAAGTAAGAAAGCCGTTTCGTCAGCGAGGCCGGCAGAGCATTCTACTCTGCCGGCCTCGTATTTTTTATGCAGGAGGTGATGCGGCTGAAAAAGACATCCCAAACAACGGATCTGGTACTTGCCCTGTTCCTCTATATCCCTGTGGTATGGTTGGCGCTGCTGATCGCCCAGTCCCTTGGCGGCGGTCTGCCGGAGCTGCTATCAAACTTAACTGCCGCGCTGGAACAACCCTTCCAGATCCAATGGACAGACAAGAGCCTGTTCTCCATTCTCATCTGCACCGGCGCATATCTCATGGGGCTGTGTCTCTATGCTTCCGGACAGGGCAGAACACGGGACGGAGAGGAACACGGCTCCGCCGCATGGGGCTCTCCCCGGCAGCTCAACGCGCAGTTCCGGCAGAAGCAGAACAAGATCCTCACCCGCCATGTGCGGCTGGGGCTGGATACCCACAAGCACCGGCGCTCACTGAATGTGCTGGTCATTGGCGGCAGCGGCGCCGCCAAGACGCGCGGCTATGTCAAGCCCAACATTCTGGAAGCAAACAGCAACTATGTGATCACGGACCCGAAGATGGAGGTGCTGACCGCCACCGGAGGGTATCTGAAACGGCAGGGATACGACATCCGAGTGCTGAATCTGGTGGATCTGTCGCAGTCGGACGGCTATAACCCGTTCCGCTATCTGCGGGATGAAAAGGACGCGCTGAAGCTGGTCAACACGCTGATCCAGGCAACGACGCCCAAGGGCAGTCACGAGTCCGATCCGTTCTGGTCGAAGTCCGAGACAGCACTGCTGCAGGCCATCATCCTCATGCTGTTCCAGGAAGCGCCGGAATATGAGCAGAATTTTTCAATGGTGCTGCGTGTGCTGGAATATGCCGAAGTGAAGGAGGACGATGACGAGTATGTCTCCCCGCTGGATCTGCTGTTCCGGGCAATGGAGTATGAGAACCCGGAAAGTGTTGCCCTGCGGCAATATAAGGTTTTCAAGCAGGCGGCGGGCAAGACGGCAAAATCGATTCTGGTGTCTGCCGCTGTGCGGCTGGCACCCTTCAATCTGCCGCAGATCAAAGCTGTCACCGACCATGATGACATGGATCTCTACACGCTGGGAGAGCGAAAGTGCGCTCTGTACGCCGTCATCCCGGATAATGATACGACCTTTACTTTTTTAGTGAGTCTTCTGTACTCCCAGATTTTCCAGACCCTTTACTACTGCGCAGACCAGATCCACCATGGGGCGCTGCCCTGCCATGTGCATTTCATCTTGGATGAAGCACCATCGGTCAATCTGCCGGGGCTGCCGCGGGAGCTTGCGACCATGCGCTCACGCAACATCTCCTGCAGCACCATCATTCAGAACATGGCGCAGATCAAGGAGCTGTATAAGGACTCATGGGAAACCATCCCCGGCAACTCGGACACGCTGCTCTATCTGGGCGGTAACGAGGCAAGCACCCACAAGTACATTTCCGAGGCGCTGGGTAAGTCCACCATCGACACCAAGACCCACGGGCAGACCAAAGGGCGGTCCGGGTCTTACTCCACCAACTTCCAGATCAGTGGGCGGGAACTGCTGACGCCGGACGAGGTGCGGATGCTGGATAACCGGTATTGTATTCTGTTCATCCGCGGCACACGGCCGGTGATGGACGAAAAGTATGAGCTCATGGAGCATCCCGCCATCCGCTATACCATGGACGGCGGCGGACCACCCTACATCCACCACGGAACGGCAGAGCCTCCCATTCCGGGAAAGCCGCTGTTCCAGATTGATTTTGACAATGAAAAGGAGAATGCTGCAGCATGAAACATGATTTGAACAACAAAAATTTCGAGAGAAAGGCAAAGCGCGTCTATTCCGTGTTTGCCTGCGTTGCCCTGCTTCTGGTCGTCACCGCGGTGCCTGCGCTGGCGGCAGATGACCCGCTGACGGTGGTCAACAACCTGTCTGATTTTATTTTCTCGCTGATCCGCGCCATTGGTCTCATCCTGCTGGGCTTCGGTATTTTGCAGGTGGGCCTGTCTCTCAAGAGCCATGACCCCTCCCAGCGCGCCAACGGTATGCTGACGGTGGCAGGCGGTATCGTCATTACCTTTACTAAGGAGATCCTCTCCCTCATCACCGGCTGAAAAACGCGGCAGGGTGAACGGCATGATACCGTTCACCCTGTTCTTCCCGTAGGAGGTGATTTTGAATGGGAAGTGGAAACTGGATCGTAGACAATTTGAACTCTGCGCTGGAAATGTGGAACGGAAGGCTGGCAGAGATCTGGCAGCTCATCAGCACCTCGCCGGAGTCCTTCAAGGGCGGCGGTGTCTGGAATGTCATCGTGAACATCAACGATGGATTAAAAGCTGTGGGGTATGCGCTGTTGGTGCTGTTTTTCGTAATGGGCGTGGTCAAGACCTGCGGCAGCTTTACCGAGATGAAGAAGCCGGAAGTGGCCTTCAAATGCTTCATCCGCTTTGTGCTGGCGCAGGCGGCGGTATCGTGGGGCATGGAGCTGATGACTGGAGCGTTCCGGGTGGCGCAGGGCATGGTGACGACCATCATGGATTCCTCCGGGCTGACGGCGATGTCTGCCACCACATTACCGGATGAACTGGTGAGTGTCATCGAGGATGTGGGCTTTATTGACTCCATCCCCCTTTGGGCGGTGACACTGCTGGGTTCGCTTTTTATCTGGGTCCTGTCCCTCGTGATGATCCTGACGGTATATAGCCGTTTTTTTAAGTTGTATATCGCGACCGCTATCGCGCCCGTACCCTTGGCCAGCTTTGCGGGACAGCCCTCCAGCAGTATCGGCGTTGCTTTTCTGAAAAGCTATGCCGCCATCTGCATGGAGGGCTGTGTCATCGTATTGGCCTGTGTGATCTTCTCTGCCTTTGCCTCGTCCCCGCCCGCCATCGCGGACGATACGCTGGCGGCAGCCACCATCGTATGGAACTATGTGGGCGAGCTGATCTTCAATATGCTGGTGCTGGTGGGCGCGATCAAGATGAGCGACCGCGTCATCCGGGAGCTGATGGGCCTTGGCTGATTCAGCGCCACAGGCCCTCGGTGCTGACGGTGTCCTCGCCGTTCTCTCTTGCCTTGCGGACACGGTACGCAAAATACTCCATGGCGGCGCGGTCTTCCCGCTTCTCCTGAATGAAGCTCCAGACGCATTTGCCAAGCGAGATCAGCCAGGAAAGAACCACCAGACCGACCAGTGCAAACAGGATATTGTCTGCCAGTGCGGTGTGCGCCTGATACCAGCCGTGGAACACCGTCAGCATGGACACGGTGTACAGCAGCGGGATGGTCATCCGCGTCAGCGCGGCGAACCGGGAGAGAAGCGCCAGGACACCAAGCCCGGCGATCATCAGAAAAGCGATCATGTGTCACGACCTCCTTCATCGGGTTTGTGGCATAGTACCATGACTGCACAGACAAAGCAAGAGTCTGTTCAGCAAAACTCAGAAAAAACTCGGAGGTGATCCATTGGAGGTCCGCATCAACAAAGAAGTACGAAATTACCAGGAGAGTCTATTCTTCGGGCTGTCCCTGCGGCAGTTGCTGTTCGCACTGCTGGCGGTCGCCGTGGCAGTGGGCGTATATTTCGGCCTGCGCCCTGTGCTGGGGAATGGGGAGATCGGCTGGGTCTGCGTGCTTGCAGCCTTTCCCTTTGCCCTGGGCGGCTTTTTTCAGTATAACGGCATGACGCTGGAACGCTTTCTGCTCGCGTATATCCGCTCGGAATTCCTGTTTCCCCGCAGGCTCGTGTTCAAATCGGACAACATATACGCCAAAGCTCTGGAAAATTCAACGATAAAGGAGGCTCTCAAACTTGATTAAAACTCTGCAAAATACACTGAAGCAGGACAAAGAAAGATTTACGGTTCCGAAATCTGTACAGGACATCATCCCCATCCGCCGCATCTGGCCGGATGGGGTCTTTCAATTTGGCAGCAAGTATTCTAAAACACTGCGTTTTAGCGACATCAACTACGCCATCGCCTCGAAAGAGGATAAGACAGCCATGTTTCTCAGCTATTCCGAGCTGCTGAACGCACTGGACACCGGCTCCACCACGAAGATCACCATCAACAATAAGCGCCTGGACCGGCGCAATTTTGAGCAGGAGATCCTCATCCCGCCCAAGGGAGATGATCTGGACGGCGGACGCAAGGAATACAACGCCATGCTGCTGGATAAGGTTACCGATTCATCCAACAGCGTGGTGCAGGAGCGCTACATCACCCTGTCCGTCCACAAGAAAAATGTAGAGGAGGCCCGCGCATTTTTTGACCGCACGGTCCATGACGCCTCTTCCCGTCTGAACCACATGGACTCCCACTGCGAGGAGATGGATGCGGCAGACCGACTCCACATCCTGCATGATTTCTACCGTGTGGGAGAGGAAAGCGAGTTCCGCTTTGACCTCCGGGAGAACATGAAGAACGGGCGCTCCTTCAAGGACGCCATCTGCCCGGACAGCATGGAATTCAAAAAGGATCATTTTATCATGGGCGGTAAATATGGCCGGGTGCTTTTTTTGAAGGAGTATGCCAGCTACATCAAGGATTCCATGATCAATGAGCTTACCAGCCTGAACCGCAGTCTCATGCTGTCCATTGACATCATCCCTGTCCCTACCGATGAGGCGGTGCGGGAGATGCAGAACCGCCTGCTGGGTGTGGAGACCAATGTGACCAACTGGCAGCGCCGGCAGAACGCCAACAATAACTTTTCTGCCGTTGTCCCCTACGATCTGGAGCAGCAGCGCAAGGAGACCCGTGAGATGCTGGACGATCTCACTACCCGTGATCAGCGGATGATGTTTGCCGTGGTGACGCTGGTGCATCTGGCAGACAGCAAGGAAGAGCTGAACAGTGATACGGAAACGCTCCAGTCCATTGCCCGCAAGCACCTCTGTCAGCTCACGACGCTGAACTGGCAGCAGGCGGACGGGCTGGTGACGGCGCTGCCGCTGGGCCTGCGCCGCATCGATGCCCTGCGCACTCTGACCACGGAAGCGCTGGCTGTTCTCATGCCCTTTAAGGCCCAGGAGATCTGGGACCGGGGCGGCGTGTACTACGGGCAGAACGCCATCAGCAAAAATCTTATCGTGGCGGACCGCAGGCAGCTTCTCAACGGCAACGCATTCATTCTGGGCGTCTCCGGCTCCGGTAAATCCTTCAGCGCCAAGAAGGAGATGGTGTCACTGGCGCTGTCCACGCAGGACGATATCATCGTCATCGATCCGGAATCGGAGTACCGCCCCCTCATCGAAGGACTGGGCGGCCAGGTCATCAACATCTCCGCCACCTCACCCAACCATATCAACGCCATGGATATGGAGCAGGGCTATGGGGACGGAGAGAACCCCGTGGTGCTGAAATCCGAGTTCCTGCTCTCCCTCTGTGAACAGCTCATCGGGGCAGGCAAGCTGTCTGCCAAGGAAAAATCCGTCATCGACCGCTGCACCGCGCAGGTGTACCGGGACTATATCCGCAGCGGCTATCACGGCGCGGTCCCCACCTTGCAGGACTTCCACGCCGAGCTGCTCCGCCAGCCGGAAAAGGAAGCGCAGGATGTGGCGCTGGCCATTGAGCTGTTTACAGACGGCAGTCTCAACACCTTTGCCAAGCCCACCAATGTGGACACCAATGCCCGCATCCTCTGTTACGATATCCGGGATCTTGGCAAGCAGCTCCTGCCGGTGGGGATGCTGGTGGTGCTGGACAGCATCTTCAACCGCATCATCCGCAACCGTGGGCTGAAGCGCAACACCTGGATCTATATTGATGAGATCTATCTGCTGTTCCAGCATGAGTACAGCGCCAACTTCCTGTTCACCCTGTGGAAACGAATGCGAAAATACCAGGCTTGCGGCACGGGGATCAGCCAGAATATCGAGGACCTGCTGCAGTCCCACACGGCCCGCACCATGCTGGCAAACAGTGAGTTCCTC
>ENA-OUOY01000449-OUOY01000449.1-human-gut-metagenome-genome-assembly--contig:-NODE-449-length-28657-cov-5.538144_pt1 | contig 28657 bp, 27 predicted proteins | sample MGYA00237937_ERZ548767 | MGnify/ENA primary metagenome ERZ548767 (study PRJEB26490, sample SAMN05356887) | human gut metagenome | biome: terrestrial biome; feature: human-associated habitat; material... | reverse complement strand
CCAATCCCTCCGAGTGCAACAAGTTGCACCCACCTCCCTTTGCAAGGGAGGCAAAAAGGTTTATTTTCTATTATTTGGCGTGGTTTAGCCGCTTTATCAAAGTCTGATAAATTATTTTGTTTTTACGGTTTTAACCTTTGACCATGAGGAATAAATCTTCTTACCGTTTACTGTTTTGTAAGTACGAACACGAACGAAATATTTTTTCTTTGCTTTAAGAGATGATACATTCGCAGATGTTGTTTTGTTTTTCTTAACAGTAACTGTCTTTTTATTCTTCTTAAATGCCTTATCGGTTGCCACTTGAATTTGATAGCCTGTTGTCTGCGAGGTCTGCTTTTTATACTTAACGGTTATCTTCTTTTTAGCACCCTTAAGAGAAGAAATTGCACTTGACTTAGGAATTATTTTATAAACGTATGAAATCGAGCCTGAATATTTAGAACCGATAAAAGAAATATAAATACCGTAAGAACCGACTTTCTTACTTCCCGAATTAGAATAGCTTACACTGTAATTATCGGCGCTGACAACATTTCCCTTAGAATCAATAACCGTTACGCTCGGCTTTTGCACCTTGCCGTTATAAGTAAACGATTTTTTAGAAAGCTTCACCTGAGAAACGCAAGGAATATCTGTATCCTCGTGATAGCCGCATTTATAACAATAATCCTCAATTGTGCCGTCGGTGCTGAGCGTTGCGGCATAATACGACCTCGTCAAATTATGATTACACAAAGAATTAAATCCGATTGAGGCCAATGTGTACGGGGTGTTATTAACAAGGCAGTTATTCCAGCCCTCAATTGCGGCTTTAAGAGAAAGATTGCCGTAATATTGCACCTGTTCGTTTGAATAATCGCCGTTTGACTTAGTGACTGTCAAATTAATGTCTTGATAATTATAATAATTAACATCAAAATTAGCATTTGCCAAAACGTATGAGGAGCCTAAATCAACTAACAATTCAGGATTAACATTAGGATATGCATAATACATATCTACATATTCGCCATCATCAAATTCTACCCAAAAATCAAGAGCGCCTGTCTTGGTTTCATAAATTATCAAATAATTATACTTATTTTCATATACATATTGAATATATTTATCACCGTCACTATTAGTTTTGCCATTTGTTTTTATATAATTTCTAAGACCTTCAATATTGTTTTTAGCGAAATTCATATCCACCCAATATTTAGTTTCTGCCTGAGCACTGAGCGGAATTGCAATTAGGCTTACGCTCATAATTAAACTTAAAAGCACACATAAAATCTTTTTCATAATTAAATCCCCTTTAAAAATATTTTTAATATGACATATCATATTTCAATTTAATTATATCTTACAAGCAATTTATTATCAAGTATTCGATTTAAAAAAGTTCATACAAAAAGCAAAAAATGAGCAAAAAGCAAAAAATGAGGCGACCAATGGTCGCCCCTACAATGTTTAAGATATCTATGCGTTTTATCCGCTTTGTCGACAGTCTATTATTCAGTAAAGCCTGACTTTACAAGAGAAACAAGACCTTCAACTGCTGCTTCTTCATCTGAGCCGTCAGCAATGATACGAATATCTGTTCCGCCCATAATGCCAAGTGAAAGAACACCCAAAAGGCTCTTTGCGTTTACTCTTCTTTCTTCTTTTTCAACCCAAATTGATGATTTAAACTCGTTTGCCTTCTGAATAAAGAAAGTTGCAGGACGAGCGTGAAGACCAACCTGATTTTCTACCTTAACATCTTTAACGAACATAACTAAAACCTCTCATTAATTAAAAAGTACAATATATTGTGGTTAATATAAGTGTTTTCATTTCTTTATTACATATTATACCACCAAATTGAAATCGGTCAACAATTAAACTTCAACTTCGTTTGACTTGTTAATTTCAAATAAAAATTATTCGCCGTATTTGTGCATATTTCACATAATTTTTTATTCTTTTTCAAGTTTCGACAGAAACGCTTCGTCTTTTTTATCAAGTTTTGCACGTTCGAGCATATCGGGGCGACGTCTATATGTACGTTCAAGCGATTTTTGGCGGCGCCACTCATCAACCTTTGCGTGATGACCTGAAAGAAGTATTTCAGGCACATCCCTACCGTTCCAGCTTGACGGATGAGTATATTGAGGATATTCAAGAAGAGAATTAAAATGACTTTCCTCTTCAAAACATTCATCATCGCTCAAAACACCCGGAAGCATTCTTGAAACAGAATCGGCAAGAATAAGAGCAGGAAGCTCACCGCCGGTCAAAACGTAATCGCCGACTGAAATTTCTTCAGGGTCAAGTTCTTCAATAACCCTCTCATCAATTCCTTCATAATGGCCGCAAAGAAGCACAAGGTTATCAAGTTTTGAAAGTTCCTTAACTCTTTGCTGAGTAAGTGTTTTGCCCTGCGGAGTAAGATAAATCAAATGAGGCTTGGCGCCCGTATCCTCGCAAATTGCCTTATAGCAATCATATATCGGCTGAGGAGCCATAATCATACCCATTCCTCCGCCGTATGGCTTATCATCAACACGTCTGTGCTTATCAAGAGTATAATTTCTAATATCAACACAATTTATTTCAACCTTGCCTGCTTGACGTGCTCTGCCGATTATTGATTCACTCAACACGGCATTGCACATATCAGGGAAAAGCGTCATTATATCAATTCTCATCAAAAAGCCCTTTCATTGCCTTAATTTTAATAATTTGATATTGTGTATTAATTTCTTTAACAATATCGGGTGTGGCAGGAATTAAAATGTGCTTACCGCTTGAAACGGTATCATAAATGTCGCACGAGCCGTAATTCAGAACGTCAACAACCTTGCCGTATTCCTCGCCACTGTCAATATCAACAACACGGCAACCGATAAGGTCTGCAATATAATTTGCTTCTTCGTCAATAGTAGCGTCATCACGATTGCAATAAAGTATTTTACCTTTAATTTCCTCTGCCTGCTCTATCGTATCTATCCCCTTTAATTTGATAATAGCAAGATTTTTTTGAGGTCTGACTGACAAAACATTAACGCTCTTTTGCCCGTTATCATCAAAATACAAGGTTTTAAATTGCTTTAAATAATTTATATCGTCGCACCAAAGTTGCATTTTAAGTTCGCCCTTAATGCCGTGAGTATTATTAAGTTTACCCACTTCTAAAAATTGTTTCATTTAATCACCAACGATTATTATACAATATAATATGTATAAATTTCAAGAAAAATAAAAGACAGATTGAAATTTATCAATCCGTCTTTTATTTAGCAACATAATTCACAAAAAACTCTTTCATTTCTCAAACGCAAATACATTTTACAACAAATGCAAAACATATTTCAAGATGTTACCGAGTTGTAGAGCGTTTTTTCATTTTTGAGTTCACAGTATGAGAAAAAGGGAGAGGCTATATTATTTGCCCAATTTCATCTTACACGTTGAAGAAAATAAGTTTATCGGTATATGGGGACGTGGCGGCAAGGGAACCCACCTTCTCTCTGCCGCCATTATTTTAATCGTCATCTTCATCGTTGGACCAACCGGATATAATGTGCAACTCTCCAGAATCCATATCCATTGCCATATCATCTCCCATTCGAATCAATAAATCTCCATCGGAATCTATTGCTATATTATCAGAGATTGAACAAGCAAAATCGTCATCTTCATAATCAAAAAAATGTTTACCCATAAATAGTATCTCCTTCCTGATTGTTAATCTAAATATAGTTTCATTTTTTCGTATGAATCAACCGTATTATTATCATAGGTATTAAAATCCTCTGAAAATGTATTAAGACTTCCAGTTGGACTTGTAACGATTTTTGTCATTTTCAAATAATTGTCATAGTATACCTTTAACACGGAGTATGCTTCTTCATACTTTTTCGGTGGTTCTTTCAACTGTTTCATTAAATTGGCAACTTCGTATTGGTTGGTTTCTATTTCAGAAATACTGTTGCTGAAATTTTCATCTGCAAATAGCTCAGAAAGTGCATCATTAAAATCATCGACAAACTTTCCGTTTTTCATAGTATATTGGTCTGTTTCACTATTGCGTTCTTCATAAATAGCATTGTACCACACGTTCTTAATAAGGTTTCCGGCATTTTCAGCTTTAGCGGCTCCATCAAGCATTGTAAAAGATACTGTTTCCATATTTGAATAATATTCCAGTTCCTTTGCTTTTTTCGAAATACCAATTCCTAATGCACTGACAACAATCAGAGCAAACACAATTATGGATATAATTACGCCTTTGTGCTTATTCTTTTTTCGTTTAACAGTCGAATTAGGACATCCGCAATTGGGACAAGTTGTTAATTCCATTCCGATTTCCTCTTTTCTTCTTATTCTTCAAAGTATCCGTTTTGTTGGCAAACCTGATGTATTGCGTCAGCAAAAATTGACCTTGATTTTTTAACGATGCAATTTCATTTTTCGAGACATATTGAAAATGATACATACTAGTCCTTTCACTTCTTAGTATCTTTTTTCGAACTTTGGCAGTTGTTTTATTAAAGCTTTTATTTCATCGTCGTTTACTTCCGTGTCAACATAAACGGCAATATTATCAACATCACAACTAAACCAATCCGTTCTTCCAAAATCTATTACTCCGCCAAGTTCATTACAAATGCAATATGTATCTGCACCAACCTTATTTATAATTTCTGTATTATGCTTTATTCCGAATTTTAATATATCTATTGCCCTGTGTTTATATTTTTCCAAGTGTTCCAATGAATATCTTAGGCAATTATTTATTATCGGGTTAATTGAATAATATGTAATAGAATCAACTTGCTTTTTTCGCTTGACACGACTTCCCGCCAACACATACTCATATGGTCTTATTTCAAATATTGAACTGAACAAAGTATCGTTATCTAACATTATTTCTAAAAATTCACTTTGACAAAAAATAGTATCATTTGTAACATAATGCCCTTGTGTTAAAAACATATTATAAGGATCATAAATATAATTGAACAGTTCTGCGTCGTTCATACTTGCAACAAGCCGAGCAAACGCAATACAATTATCAAAGTTTATCCAAGTTATGCCGGAATCTTTTCTGAACTCAAAGTTGTTATAATGCCATTTGAGTTTTATTCCATATTCTTCCTGAAGGTATCTGACACCGTTAAATGAACGATATTCAACTACATAATCAAGGAATGTTTTTCCAAATTCGTCTGTTTGAGTAAGGATTGATTTTCCATCCTTTGCAAGTAAAAGATCGAATTCTTCTTTATATAGTTTTGGATTATCAAGGTATGCATAATATCTGAAACCTTTATTAAACGGCACATTATCTTTTTCTGTCGGCAATTTATATGAATCTTCATCTAATAACCTTGCCAGTGAAACACCGAATATTTTTTCAAGAGGAATAATAAACTCATATTTCAGAGGTCGTTCGTCTTTTAACATTTTTGAAAAATTTGATTTTTCCTTATTTGCAAATTTATATGCGTCTTGTCCTTTGATACCTAATTCGTGTGCAATATTAACAAGCAAGTGACTATACATCTTTATCCCTTTTAATTTCATATAATGGTCAATATTGTTCTTCAAATTTCCCATAAGTTTGCCTCCTTAACTTTATCTATTTATAGTGTAGCACAAACGCAGAGAAAATAGTAGTCATTTAAGACAACTTTTGTTGTCATTTTTGACTTAGGTTAAAAATCACGGAAAAAAGTATATCGTCAGATTTGACTACTGTTTCCAGATTTACAAATAGAAAAACAATAAGGGCAGGGGCAGAGACGATGAACAAGTGAGCAAGCTTTCTTCGGCACGCACGCAGGCACCGAAACAGTCCACCGGACTGTTTCTATTCTTCGAATTGCCTTGTTCGATTCTCTGTTCTTTACATCAAAAAAGGAAGTATCGAAAAACGATACTTCCTTTTTTGGCGCAGAAGGAGAGACTCGAACTCTCGCGCCGGTTACCCGACCTACGCCCTTAGCAGGGGCGCCTCGTCACCAACTTGAGTACTTCTGCAAGCTGACGGGTTAAACCTGTCAAGATTAAATTTTGCACATCTCGTGCGTGTTATACTTTATCATAACTCATTCAAAATGTCAAGCAAATATTTCAATTTATAATCTATATATTTATAACATATAATAAATCGGGTGATAAAATGAGCAAAAAATTATTAAAATATGACATTATAGGCTTCGTTTTTGTAAGCATTATAGGCACACTTGCGCATTTTGTGTATGAATGGACAAACAAATGCGTTATTGCGGCATTTTTCTGCCCGATTAACGAAAGTCCTTGGGAACATTTAAAACTAATCTTCTTTCCTTATTTAATATGGACGGTTATACAAGCATTTATTATGAAAGGCACAAAAAATATTTTGCCTGCCAAATTTATCGGCGTATTTGTCGGAATGACGGCTACGCTTTCATTTTTTTACACCTACACGGGTATAATCGGAAGGAATATAGACCCACTCAATATTTTCTCATTTTTTATTGGTGTATTTATCGCATTTTTGCTTGATTACATTATTATAAAGAGCGAAAAAATGCAGGAAACGGGTAAAAATATTACCGCCGTAATTTTGTTTATAATTATGGGTGCAATATTTATACTTTTCACCTTTGCCCCGCCGCTTATCCCGCTTTTCAAAGACCCGATTACATCAAGTTATGGGATATAATTGTGCAAATGTATATATTATAAATAATAAAAAGGGCTCAAAGAGCCCTAAAAATACATAAAAAAAGACAGAGGTGTTTGAGCATCTCTGTCCTTGGAGCTGATAACCGGACTTTTAAAGTACCCACTTGCTACGAAACAGTACACTGTACTGTTTCTCCCAAATTCATAAATGAATTTGGAGCCACGTGTCACCGGTTCAAGTCCTTTTTTCATTTTTGGGCATAAAAAAAGACAGAGGTGATTGAGCATCTCTGTCCTTGGAGCTGATAACCGGACTTGAACCGGTGACCTCATCCTTACCAAGGATGTGCTCTACCACCTGAGCCATATCAGCAAAAATGGCGACCCGGAACGGGTTCGAACCGTCGACCTCTAGCGTGACAGGCTAGCGTTCTAACCAACTGAACTACCGGGCCATTGCGAAATGTATTATATAGTATGTTGGCTTTAATGTCAAGATTAATTTTTGATATTTTTACTTTTTTATTTAAAATTTTGGATATTTTCACTTTTTTTATTTAAGCAAAAATTATGGGCAAGGAAAATTCCTTACCCATAACATACTATTTTATAAACAGCTTATCTTTTTCATATTCCCAAACACAAAGCCAGCCGCTGGGGATACGTGCCCAGAGATTACCCGTTGAAATAAGTTTTGTTTCGAGAACGGAAACGGCAGTTCCCGCTTTAAGATATGCAGCATCATCTTTTTTCTTTGATGTTGCTGATTTTTTTGCATTTTTAGTTATTTCTTTAACTTTTTTCCTTCCTGTTTTAGCCCCTGCGCCTTTATAAATTCCACGAACATTTGTAAGCGAATAGTCACCAAGCGCAATATCAGGAGGATTGGAAAGCACTCTTGTGCTTTTAGGACGAAGAACGCCGTAAAGTGCATAATAGGTATGCTTTACCTTTTGCACTTCTTTTTTATTCCAATTTGAATCATAAGAATAAAATGTATTAGTATCTCCCTCACCTGTTGCAATTGCAATATGGCCGTAATTATTTTTCGTTGAAATGTCTCCGTTCCACACAACTATATCGCCCTTTTTCGGAATGAAAGAGGGTGTATTTTTTATTTTAGTGAAATTTGCGGTCATAGTTGGGTGTGATGAAAAATCAAGCCAATAATCTCTTGCATTTCCCCACGCACCTGCACGTATGCCGAAAACTTTATAAAGATAGAGCTTAACAAGGTCAACACATTGCACTCCCGCAACGCCGTCGTAATCAACCGCCTTACCGATATATCTTTTAACAAAAGAATCAAACGTCATTGCCGCACCTCTTTTCCAAGTTCATTACTGCAGAAATGCCTGCCGAAACAGACGCAACACCAAGACCGATAAGCGCCGATTTAAGCACCTGCTTTGATGCAGAAAAATCAATTGTCACAATGTTAATTGCCGCATAGCCTATAACAGTTTGGATAAACGTTCTTAAAGCTCTGTTTAATGTTTGTTTAGTGATTTTCATAATTTTTTGCCTCCCTTTCCAAGTCGTCTATTCTATGATTTATAACCTTAATTTGTTCTTCAATAACGGGCATTCGGCTTGCGAAATTATTATGCTTATCAACCTTTTTTTCAAGCTGTTCAATTCTAAAAGATGTAAGCTTAGATGAGGTTAAAATACCTCCAAATGTGCCTATGACCGTACCGAGCATTGAAACCAAGGAAATCAAAATATCCTTGCTGATAAAAATTATCCTTTCTTTATATTATATTTGGGTGGACTTCGGGTGGCACAGGATATACCTGTTAATTTATCAATATTATACGATTTTTCATCTTTTTCAAGTGACAGTACAAAAAAATTCTCTTTTTAAAAATAATTTTGCGATATACGTTTTATACGCATATTTATTCATTTTTATGTATATTTATAACAATTTTTCTATAACTATTGACATTACAAAATCACTGTGTATAATAGAAAACAATAGAAAATAATTAACGGAGATAATGTATAAAAATGAAACGAATATTCATTGACGGTAAAGACGGAACAACAGGTCTTAAAATTTATCAAAGATTTGAAAACAGAAATGATATTGAGCTTTTACTTATTGACCCCGAAAAGAGAAAAGATGCAAAAGAGCGAGCAAAAATGATAAACAAAAGTGATATTACTTTCCTTTGCCTTCCCGATGCTGCTTCAATTGAGGCGGTTGAGCTTGTTGAAAATGACAAGGTAAAAATCATTGACACCTCAACGGCACACAGAACACTTTTTGATTGGGCTTACGGCTTTGCGGAACTTTCTGAGGAATTTAGAAAAAAGATTGAAACAAGCAATCGAATTGCTGTTCCGGGCTGCTATGCAAGCGGATTTAATTCTATAGTTTATCCACTTGTAAAAAGCGGATTTATTTCAAACGACTATGACATTGTTTGCTTTGCAATGAGTGGCTACACAGGCGCAGGCAAAAAGGGCATTGCGCAATATGAGAACAAAAACAGAGATAAGGAGCTTGATTCGCCGAGAATTTATGCACTTACGCAACAGCACAAGCATCTTAAGGAAATGAAGGCAATTTCAAATCTTTCAAAAGAGCCTATTTTCACACCGATTATTTGTGACTATCCGCAAGGTATGCTTGTAAATATTTCTCTTTACACGGACAAGATGAGTAAAAAATATACTAAAGAGGATATTTATGAAATGTTTGCCGAACATTATGACGGCAGTGACATTGTCAAGGTCAGACCTCTCGGCTACAGCGAGAATATGATTGGTTCAAATAATTTTGCAAACCGTGACGATATGGAAATTGAAATTAACGGAAACGATGACAGAATTATCATCACATCCCGATTTGACAATTTAGGCAAAGGCGCTTCAGGCGCAGCCATTCAATGCCTTAACATTGCAATGGGGATTGACGAAAAAACAGGTCTTAATATAGGAGAATGATAATTATGAAATATATTGACGGCGGAATATGTGCGGCAAAGGGCTTTAAAGCAAGCGGCACATATTGCGGAATAAAAAAGCCTAATGTTGAAAACTTCGACCCACAAATCAAGCATAAAAACGACATTTGCCTTTTTACAAGTGATGTGCTTTGCAATGCGGCGGCAGTTTATACTCAAAACAAGGTTAAAGGCGCACCTATCCTTGTAACAAAAGCAAACTTGGAAAAAAGCGGAAACAAAGCGATTGCAGTTATCGCTAACTCAAAAAATGCCAACACTTGCAATGCCGACGGTGTTGAAAAGGCGGACAAAATGTGCGAGCTTGTGGCAAACGAGCTTAACATTCCTAAGGAGCAGGTTATTGTTGCTTCAACAGGTGTTATAGGTCAGGTGCTTCCGATTGAGCCGATTGAAAAGGCGGTTCCTGTTCTTGTGAAAGAGCTTGATTACGGCAAGAACGAGGAAGCTTCGACCGCTATTATGACAACGGATACAATTAAAAAGGAATATGCTGTTGAATTTGAAATCGGCGGTGTTAAGTGCACGCTCGGCGGTATGGCTAAAGGCTCAGGTATGATTCATCCCAATATGGCAACGACGCTCAACTTTATTACAAGCGACTGCGCTGTTTCATCCAATATGCTTCAAAAGGCGCTTAGCGAAATAGTAAAGGTTACTTACAATTGCCTTTCGGTTGACGGCGATACCTCAACCAACGATATGGTAAGCCTTATGGCAAATGGGCTTGCAGGAAACGAGGAAATCACCTGCGAGGGCAAAGAATTTGACACGTTTAAAAATGCACTTTACGAAGTTATGGCAAATCTCACAAGAATGCTTGCAAAGGACGGCGAAGGCGCAAGCAAGCTTCTTGAATGTATTTGCGACGGTGCTCCTGACAAGGATACGGCAATTACTGTTGCAAAAAGTGTTGTTTGCTCTTCTCTTTTCAAAGCCGCAATGTTCGGCGAGGACGCTAACTGGGGACGTGTGCTTTGCGCAATCGGATATGCCGACGCAGAATTTGACATTAACAAGGTTGACGTTGATTTAAGAAGCGAATACGGCACGGTTGAGGTTTGCAAAAACGGCTCAGGTATCGAGTTCAGCGAGGAAAAGGCAGCAAAAGTCCTTTCAAGCGATGAAATTTATATTGATATTAATCTTAATCAAGGCAATGAAAACGCAACCGCTTGGGGTTGTGATTTGACTTATGATTACGTAAAAATTAACGGAGATTATCGTACTTGATATTCGCAATTTAAACAGTAGTGTCACTAAGTCAAATCACAACACAATCGGGCGACCAATGGTCGCCCCTACGAAATTAAGAATAAGGATTACATACTATGGATAACAACATTAACAATGCGCAGAAAGCGGAAATAATTGCACACGCTCTGCCGCACATTCAAAAATACAGAAAAAAAACAGTAGTTGTTAAATACGGCGGAAACGCTATGATAAACGACGAATTGAAAGAGGCTGTTATGCGTGACCTCGTGCTTTTAACAACTGTCGGAATTAAAGTTGTGCTTGTTCACGGCGGCGGACCTGCAATTAACAAAACGCTTGAAAAAATGCACATTGAAAGCAAGTTTGAAAACGGACTGAGAGTGACCGACAAGGACACAGTAGACGTTGTTCAAATGGTGCTTGCGGGAAAGGTTAATAAAGACCTCGTTTGCCAAATCGGCAATATGGGCGGTCACGCAATCGGTCTTTCAGGTATGGACGGAAATATGATTAAGTGCAAAGCGCTTGATGACAGTCACGGCTTTGTAGGTGAAATTCAAGGAGTAAACACCGAAGTTATTGAAGAAGTACTCAACCACAATTTTATTCCTGTTATTTCAACAATCGGATATGACGAAAAAGGCAACTGCTACAACATTAATGCGGATACTGCTGCGGCGGCTGTTGCAGGTGCACTCAAGGCGGAGGCTCTCGTTTCAATGACTGATATAGTCGGCCTTTTAAGAGATAAGGATGACGATTCAACTCTTATTCACAAAGTATATATTTCAGACACGCCTGCGCTTATTGCAGAGGGAATCATCAGCGGCGGAATGATACCGAAAATTGATTCAATGACTCAGGCGCTCAGGGAAGGTGTAAAAAAAGCATTTATTATCGACGGACGTGTTCCCCACTCTATTCTTATGGAGCTTCTTACCGATGAAGGTATGGGAACAATGTTTAGAAGCAGATAAAGAGGTACAATATGGAAACTAAAGAATTAGACAATGATTACGTTGCTCACGCTTACGGCAGATTTAACGTAACATTAAATAACGGCAAAGGCTCAACAATAAGCGATGACAACGGAAAGCAGTACATAGATTTCGGTTCCGGAATAGGAGTAACGGCGTTCGGAATTTGCGATGACGAATGGAAAGCGGCGGTTGAAACGCAACTTGACAAGATGCAGCACGTCAGCAATCTTTACTATACAGAGCCTTGTGCAAGGCTTGCAAAAATGCTTTGCGACAAAACAGGTATGAAAAAAGTATTTTTCGGCAATTCGGGAGCAGAAGCAAACGAAGGCGCAATCAAATTTGCAAGAAAATATTCATACGACAAGTACGGCGAGGGCAGAAGCACGATTATTACGCTTGTAAACTCTTTCCACGGCAGAACGATAACAACGCTTGCGGCTACTGGACAGGATAGTTTCCATACTGTATTCGGTCCGTTCACACCCGGCTTTAAATACTGCCCTGCAAATGACATTGAAAAGCTTAACGAAATGGCAACTGATGATGTTTGCGCAATTATGTTTGAGTGCGTTCAAGGCGAAGGCGGCGTAAACAATCTTGACTATAACTTTGTAAAAGCCATTGAAAAGCTTGCAAAAGAAAAGGATATACTTATGGTTGTTGACGAAGTGCAGACCGGCAACGGCAGAACAGGCAGATATTTTGCTTACGAAAACTTCGATATTAAGCCTGATATTGTTTCAACGGCAAAAGGGCTTGCAGGCGGGCTTCCCATGGGTGCTGTTCTTTTCGGCGAAAAGGTTAAAGATACCGTCACTCCCGGCTCTCACGGCTCAACTTTCGGCGGCAATCCTGTTTGTGCGGCAGGTGCAATTTCAATCGTTTCAAGAATTGATGACGAATTTTTAAAATCAGTAAGAGAAAAAAGCGAATATATCAAAAGCTTTTTAATGAATATTAAAGGCGTTAAATCTGTATCGGGTATGGGTCTTATGCTTGGTGTTGAAACCGAAAAGGATGCTAAGCAAATTGCAAGCGAATGCCTTGAAAACGGACTTCTCGTATTAACAGCAAAAACAAAAATAAGACTTCTTCCTGCTCTTAACATAAGCTATATTGAACTTGACAGAGGTTTAAAAATATTGAAAGAGGTAATTGAAAAATGAAACATTTATTAAAGCTTAAAGATTTAGACCAGCATGAGATATTAGATATTTTAAATCTTGCAGACCAACTCAAATATGAAACAAAGCACGGCATTGAGCATCATCACCTTAAGGGCAAGACACTCGGTATGATTTTTCAAAAAAGTTCTACAAGAACAAGGGTAAGCTTTGAAACAGGTATGTATCAGCTTGGCGGACAGGCGCTTTTCCTTTCAAACAGGGACTTGCAAATCGGCAGAGGCGAACCTATTGAAGATACTGCAAGAGTTCTTTCACGTTACCTTGACGGCATTATGATAAGAACTTTTGAGCAAAAAGAGGTTGAGGACCTTGCAAAATACGGCTCAATTCCTATCATTAACGGCTTGACTGACTATTGCCATCCTTGCCAGGTGCTTGCAGACCTTATGACAATTCGTGAATATAAAAAGAGCTTTGACGGACTTAAATTCTGCTTTATAGGCGACGGCAACAATATGGCAAACAGCCTTATTGTAGGTGCAATCACAATGGGTATGAGCTGTGCTATCGCCTGCCCTGACGAATACAAGCCTGACGCTGAAATTATGAAATGGGCCGAGGAAAACGGCAACTTTATGTGTTCAAGCAACATTTTTGAATGTGCAAAAGACGCAGATATTCTTTACACCGACGTTTGGGCTTCAATGGGTCAAGAAGAAGAAAAGGCAGAAAGAGAAAAGGTATTTAAGGATTACCAAATTAATGATAAGGTTATGGAAGTTGCCAAGGACGACGCCATGGTGCTTCACTGCCTTCCTGCTCACAGAGAAGAGGAAATCACAGCCAAAGTATTTGAAGAACACGCAAACGAAATCTTTGACGAAGCGGAAAACAGACTTCACGCTCAAAAGGCAGTTCTCGTTAAATTGTTAGGATAATAGCTTTAATCAAAAATTGGGCGAATAATGTTCGCCCTACGGTTTTAGAATAAAAACATTAGGAAGAAAATATGAAAGATAACAAGATTTACATATGCCTTGCAAACGGTGATGTTTTTGAAGGAAAAAGATTCGGTGCTAACGGCGAAGTAACCGGTGAGCTTGTATTTACCACAGGTATGGGCGGATATATAGAAACGCTTACAGACCCCAGTTACTTTGGGCAAATTGTTATGCAAACCTTTCCTCTTATCGGCAACTACGGCTTTATTGACGAGGACAAGGAAAGCGAAAAATCCTACGTTTCGGCTTACATAGTACGTGAGTGGTGCGAAGAGCCGTCAAACTTTAGGTGTGAAAAAACGCTTGACGATTACCTTAAAGAAAACAATATCATCGGCGTGTACGGCGTTGACACAAGAGAAATAACTAAAACTATCAGAGAAGCAGGCGTTATGAATGCGATTATCACATCAAATCCTGCAACTGTTGATTATGGCAAATTAAAAGCATACGAGATTAAGGACGCAGTTAAAAGCGTATCCTGCAAAAGGCCATATATGAGTGCGTCAGATGAGCACAAATACAATGTAGTTTTAATCGACTACGGCACAAAGAAAAACATTATAAGAGAGCTTAACAAGAGGGGTTGCAATGTTGCCGTTATGCCTTATGACACAAAGGCAGACGACATTTTATCATTAAACCCTGACGGAATTATGCTTTCAAACGGCCCCGGCGACCCCAAGGAAAACGTTGAAGCAATTGAGCAGCTTAAAAAGCTTGTCGGAAAAGTTCCTATTTTTGCAATATGCCTCGGTCATCAGCTTTTGGCGCTCAGCCAGGGCGGTGACACAACCAAATTAAAATACGGCCACAGAGGCGTAAACCAACCTGTAAAAAATCTTGAAACAGGCAGAACTTATATTTCCTCGCAAAACCACGGCTATGCCGTTGTGAATGATAAAATTGAAAAGGTTGGGGCTAAAGTAAGCTACATTAATGCAAATGACGGCACGTGCGAAGGTGTTGATTATCCCGATAAAAAAGCCTTTTCGGTGCAATTTCACCCCGAAGCTTGCTCAGGTCCGCACGACACAAGATTTATATTCGACAAATTTATTGAAATGATGGGAGGTAGCAAATAATGCCTCTTAATAAAGACATAAAAAAGGTACTTGTTATCGGCTCAGGCCCTATTGTTATAGGTCAAGCCGCAGAATTTGACTATGCAGGTGCTCAAGCTTGCCGTGTGCTTAAGGATGAAGGCATTGAGGTTGTACTTGTAAACTCAAACCCTGCGACCATTATGACTGATAAGGCGCTTGCCGACCACATATATCTTGAGCCACTTACGGAAGAAACGGTTAAAAGAATTATTGAAAAAGAGCACCCCGATTCCATACTTTGCGGTCTTGGCGGTCAAACAGGTCTTACAATCGGTATGCAGCTTGCAAAAGACGGATACCTTGACGAAATGGGAGTCAAGCTTTTGGGAACGGACGCCGAGGCTATAGACAAGGCTGAGGACAGGCAAATGTTCCGTGACACAATGGTTAAAATTAATCAGCCTGTTGTGCCGAGCGACATTGCATACACTGTTGACCACGCAAAGGAAATTGCAAGCGATATCGGCTATCCTGTTATTATCCGCCCTGCCTTTACATTGGGCGGTGCAGGCGGCGGAGTTGCATACAACGAGCATGAGCTTGAGGTTATTGCCAAAAACGGCTTAATGCTCTCACCTATTACTCAGGTACTTGTTGAAAGATACATCGCAGGCTGGAAAGAGATTGAATTTGAAGTAATGCGTGACAGCGTAGGTAATGTTATTGCAGTTTGCTCAATGGAAAACTTTGACCCGGTCGGTGTTCATACAGGCGACAGTATTGTTATCGCCCCTGCCGTAACGCTTGCTGACAAGGAACTTCAAATGCTCAGAAGCGCATCTCTTGACATTATTACCGAACTTGGAATTGAGGGCGGTTGCAACTGTCAATTTGCATTAAATCCGGAGAGCTTTGAATATTCTGTTATTGAGGTTAATCCGAGAGTTTCACGTTCTTCTGCGCTTGCTTCTAAGGCTACGGGTTACCCTATTGCTAAAGTAACTACAAAAATCGCACTCGGCTACACTCTTGATGAAATCAAGAATGATATCACGGGCAAAACGTGTGCTTGCTTTGAGCCTACGCTTGACTATGTTGTTGTTAAACTTCCGAAATGGCCGTTTGACAAGTTTGTAAACGCTTCCCGTAAGCTTGGTACTCAAATGAAAGCTACCGGTGAGGTTATGAGCATTGCGCCGAGCTTTGAGCAGGCAATTATGAAAGCAGTCAGAGGTGCTGAGATTGGGCTTGATACGCTTAATAACAAGGCGCTAAACGGCGTTGACATTAAGCAAAAACTGCACGACCAAGACGATATAAGATTATTTACCGTATTCAAAGCGCTCAAGGAAGGTGTGAGCATTGCCGAAATTCACGAAATCACTATGATTGACGAATGGTTTTTGGCAAAGCTTGAAAATCTTGCAAGATATGAACTTGAAATTGATGGCAAACCTCTTTCAAAGGAGCAATATTTAAAAGGTAAAAAATTAGGCTATCCCGACAAGGCTCTTGAAAAAATCAGCGGCGGCAGCCTTACATATCACAAGGACTGCGTTTACAAAATGGTTGACACCTGCGGTGCGGAGTTCAAGGCTGAAACACCTTATTTTTACTCAACTTACGACGAGCATTGCGAGGCAAGAGAGCTTGACAAGAGCGATAAGAAAAAAATAATCGTATTAGGCTCAGGGCCTATACGTATCGGTCAGGGTATTGAATTTGACTACTCCTGCGTTCATTGCGTATGGACTCTTAAAGAGCTTGGATACGAGGTTATCATTATAAACAACAACCCCGAAACGGTTTCTACCGACTTTGACACGGGCGACAGGCTTTATTTTGAGCCGCTTACAAACGAGGACGTTATGAACGTTATCAAGGCTGAAAATCCTATCGGCGTTGTTGTTGCATTCGGCGGGCAGACCGCTATAAAACTCACCAAATTCCTTGATCAAAAAGGTATTAAAATTCTCGGAACAAGCGCTGAATCAATCGACATTGCCGAGGACAGAGAACGTTTTGACGAGCTTTTGGAAAAATACGGAATATTCAGACCGAAGGGCGAAAGCGTTATGACTCTTGACGAGGCTTTGACGGCGGCTGAAAGGCTTGAATATCCTGTTCTTTTACGTCCGTCATACGTTATCGGCGGTCAAAATATGACTATTGCGTACACAGATGATGACGTTAAGCAGTATATGGCAATCATACTTGCGCAGGGAATCGAAAATCCCGTACTTGTTGATAAATATATGATGGGAACGGAACTTGAGGTTGATTGTATTTCCGACGGCGAGGACGTTATTATACCGGGTATTATGGAGCATATTGAAAGAGCGGGTGTTCATTCGGGCGACTCAATTGCCGTTTATCCACCTTACAATCTTAACGATATGATGCTTGAAAAGATTTGTGACGTTTCACAAAAGCTTGCGCTTGAGCTTGGCACACAAGGTCTTGTAAACATTCAATATCTTATTTATCACAATGAACTATACGTTATTGAGGTTAATCCAAGAGCGTCAAGAACAATACCTTATATCAGCAAGGTAACAGGCGTTCCTATGGTTGAACTTGCGACTAAAATTATGGTGGGTCAAAAGCTTAAAGACCTCGGCTTCGGCACCGGGCTTTACAAAACACCGCCCTATGTTGCAGTTAAAGTACCTGTTTTCAGCTTTGAAAAGCTTAACGACGTAAACTCTAAGTTAGGACCTGAAATGAAGTCAACCGGCGAAGTTTTAGGCGTTGGCAAAAATCTTGTGGAAGCATTGTTTAAAGGACTTGTATCGGCAGGATTTAAAACTGATTTCCATTCTAAAGACGAGCACGGTGTACTTATAACAGTCACCAAGCAGGACAGATTTGAAATAGTCGGTCTTGCAAAAAAGCTTGATGACCTCGGTGCAAAGATTTGGGCTACTCCCGAAACGGCTAAGGCGATTGAAAGCTTGGGCATTAAGGTTAATGTTGTAAACAAGCTAAGAGAGGACAACTCCATTATGGACCTTGTTGAATCGGGTCAGCTTGATTACATTGTATATACAGGCAAAAGCGACAAAAAATCAATTGCCGATTACATCAAACTTCACAACAGAGCAAACCAGCTTGGCATTGCTACAATCACTTCACTCGATACTGCCAATGCCGTTGCGGATATCATTGCATCACGTTACAAGGAAACGAACACCGAGCTTGTTGATATCAACTTTATGCGTAAAGAAAAAGGAATACTTAAATTTTCCAAAATGCAAGGCACCGGCGACGACTACATTTTCTTTAACAATCAATGCGGTATTATCACCTGTCCTGAAAGTTTTGCAATTGAATTTTGCGACAGGCACAAGGGTATCGGCGGCGACGGAATAGTTCTTATTGAAGAAAGCAAGATTGCAAACGCTAAAATGCGTGTCTTTAATCTTGACGGCAGTGAGGGCAAGATGGCAGGCAACTCGATAAGGTGTGTAGGCAAATTCCTTTATGATAACGATATCGTCAAAAAAGATAAAATCACTATAGAAACAGCTTCGGGTGTAAAAGTTCTTCGCCTATTTACACGTGATGGCAAGGTATCGTCAGTCAAGGTTTCAATGGGCAAAGCAGAGCTTAATGCAGCTAATATACCTGTTTTGATTGACAGTGAAAAGGCTATCAACTATCCTGCTGAAATAGGCTCAAAGCAGTACAATATCACCTGCTGTGCCGTCGGCAATCCGCACTGCGTAGTATTTGTTGACAATGTAGACAGGATTGATATTGAAAGCATCGGCCCTCAGTTTGAAACAGCGCCTATTTTCCCTGAAAGAGTTAATACCGAGTTTGTCAGAGTAGTTAATTCAAAAACGCTTAAAATGCGTGTATGGGAGCGTGGAAACGGCGAGACGCAGGCTTGCGGCACAGGTGCTTGTGCGGTAGTTATTGCAGCGGTTGAAAACGGATATTGCAACAAAGACGAAGATATCACCGTAAAGGTTAAAGGCGGCGATTTGATAGTTAATTATTCAGATACCGGCGTTACCTTAACAGGCGACTGCAACCTTGTATATAAAGGTGAAATTGAATATTAAATAAGCAAAAACGGTATTGCAAAATGCAATACCGTTTTTGTTTAATAAATGCTTAATCTATTCTGTTTTCAATTTCTCTTACAATGTCGCTCATTTTAACATCGAGAGCATTGCTTAAACGATAAAGCGTTTCTAATGTCGGCTTACGTTCTCCACGCTCTATTGCGGAAAGATGAGTTCTGCCAATATCGGCAAGACCGCTTAACACCTCTTGTGAAACACCCTTTTTTCTTCTAAAATCAGCAATTACATCTCCTACTATTTTTGAATCAAGGACATGAACATACATAAAATCACCTCAATTAGATTTTATGTTATGAACGGCTCTGTTATGAACACATATGTTGACATTTTGTATACTTATGTGTTATTATAAATTTAAAATTAAAGGAGGTAATTCAAATGAATGAAATCAACCCACAAAACCGGCAAAATCAATACTCACAAGAACAATATCAGCAAGGTCAATATCAACCTGTACAACAAAATCAGTATTATCAACAACCACAGTACAATCAACAGCCGCCTAAGAAAAAGAAAAAACCAATATATAAAAAATGGTGGTTTTGGATTATAATTGTAATTGTTGTTATTGCGGTAATTTCCTCATTAGGTTCAAGCGATGATTCAACACAAAGCACTTATACAACTTCAAGCGGTATAAGTGATATACAAGATGATACACAGGAAAGTAGTAAAACTACTGAAGAAGGCACCACAAAAGAAACAACTACTAAAGTAACAACTACAAAAGAAACCACTACAAAAAAGAAAATTCCTACCGAGTATATTTCCGCTGTAAGAACTGCACAATCATACAGCGACAATATGCATATGTCAAAACAAGGAATTTATGACCAATTAACTTCTGACCACGGCGAACAATTTTCAAAGGAAGCAGCAAAGTATGCTATTGAACATATTGACGCTGACTGGAATTATAATGCACTTCAAACAGCAAAAACTTATCAAGATCAAATGGCAATGTCGCCGGCGGCTATTCACGACCAGCTTACATCAAGCTATGGCGAAAAATTCACTAAAAAGCAAGCAGATTATGCAATTGCACATTTAGATGATTAATCACAAAAATCCTCTTACTTTTGTATGTAAGAGGATTTTTGTGTATCGAAAATAATGTTTTGATAATTTATAATATAAACGGCTTCACACAAATGCGTGAAGCCGTAAAATATTGAATAAGTAAGATTATTCAGCGTCGTCTGCGTCGTCAGCTTCTGCCTCGTCAGCGTTTGGCTTAGGAAGAAGTTCCTTCATTGAAAGAGAAACTCTCTTCTTATCAAAGTCAACCTCAGTAATTCTAACGTCAACTTCATCGCCAACCTTAAGTACATCGGCAGGAGTGTTAATTCTTTCCCAAGAAATCTGGCTGATGTGGATAAGACCGTCAATACCCGGAAGGATATTAGCAAATGCGCCAAATGATGCAAGACCAACAATCTTAGCTTTGCAATCAGTGCCTACAGGATAATCTCTCTTAAGGATTTCCCATGGGTTGTCCTCAAGCTTCTTAAAGCCGAGAGAAATCTTTCTTGTTTCAGGGTCAAGCTTCTTAATTGTAACCTCAACAGTATCGCCGACATTAACAACCTCTGACGGATGCTTGATTCTGTTCCATGAAAGCTCGCTGATATGAATCATACCGTCCATACCGCCGATATCAACAAATGCACCGTAGCTTGTTAATGACTTAACAGTACCTGTGAGCTTCTGACCCTCTTCGAGAGTTGCCCATAATGCATCCTGCTGTGCCTTTCTTTCCTCGTTAGCAACAACCTTGATTGAGCCTACTGCACGACGTCTTGCAGGGTTAATATCAATAATTCTGAAACGAACTGTTGTACCCTTAAGGACATCAAGTTCCTGATTTCTCGGAACACCTGTTTGAGAAGCAGGGATAAATACTCTGCTACCGTTAGTTACGGCAACTACGCCGCCCTTAACAACTGCTGATACAACACCTTCAAGAATCTCATCGTTTTCCTTTGCCTTAACGATTTCTTCCCATCCCTGAAAAGCATCCACAAGCTTCTTAGAAAGCTTAAGAACGCCCTCGCTGTCATCAGTTTTCATAATAACAAGACTAAGCTTGTCACCGATTGAAACTGCTTGGCTTGGATTGCTGATAGGTTCAGCGGAAAGATCATCAAGTGCGATAACGCCTGTCTGCTTTCTACCGTCAACGTCTACAAATACCTCTGTAGGAGTAATGTTGACAACAGTGCCTGTTACGACCTTGCTGTTTTCATCTTCTCTGAATGATTCTTCAAGCATTTCTTCGAAGGTTGCTTCACCATCAGCAGATGCTTTGACAGCAGCCTTAGCGGCCTTATCAGCGGTTTCTGCTGTCTCCGCAGCTGTTGCAGCTACTTCAACTTCCTTTTCAATTTTTTCTTCGGACATGGTTTTTAGTACCTCCTTGATAATTACCGAGGGTGTCGAAGCCCCGGCAGTAACACCAACATAACTGTATTTGCTCAAATCAATGTTTTTAAGTTCCTGCGCAGTTTCAATAAGAAACGTATCGGCATTTGACTTGCAAACATCCCTGAGCTTACAGGTATTTGATGAATGCCTACCGCCAATTACAATCATAGCGTCTGCTTTTTTTGAAAGCAGTGCCGCTTCTTCCTGCCTATCGGCTGTAGCATTACATATTGTACTATAAATTTTGCAATTTGTATATAGTTTTTTTATTATTTTTTCGCATTTTTTCCATTCTTTTAGCGAAAAAGTTGTTTGAGAAACGCAAATTACCGATTTTTCGGCTGAATTTTGGAGATTTTCAAGAATTATTTGAAGTTCATCTTCGTTTTTAAAGACGAAGCTTTCACCCTTGCAATAGGAGCGAATACCCAAAACCTCAGGATGATTTTCGTCCCCTGCAATAAGAGTAACCGTACCGTCAGGCTGTTCTGACACGATTTTATGAATTTTCAAAACAAAAGGGCATGTTGCATTAATGAAATTAATATTACTGCCCTCAGCCTTATCGATAACCTCTTTTTCAACTCCGTGAGTTCTTATTACAACAGTATACCCCTTGGGGCAATCGCAAACGTCATCAATAATTTTAACGCCTTTGCTTTTTAAATCATCAACAAGCTGCTGATTGTGAATAATCGGACCGAGAGTGCAAACCTTCTCACCCTTTTGAAGCAAATCATAAACAAGATTAACTGCCCTGTCAACTCCAAAGCAAAAGCCCGCTGTTTTTGCAAGATTAACCTGCATTGCGTTCAGCCTCCCAAAGCTCGGTAATTCTGCCCATTACCATATTAGCTGCCGCTTTAATATCACTCGGTGCAACATTTTCTCCGTCAAGCCCAAGCTCACTGTTTTTGATAAGTTTACCGTAAGAAACAGTAACCTGCTTACCGGCTTTAATTTTACCGTCGCAGCAAATTGCAACAGGAAGAACATCGGCGCCCGTAGCCTTAGCAATAATGGCAACTCCCGCTTTAGCCTTTTGCGGAACACCGCCTTTATCCTTAATTCTCTTACCCTCAGGGCAAATAGCCATTACATGACCCTCATTAAGAATTTTTTCACCGTATTCTATAGCGGAAGTATCGCCCTTTCCTCTTTTAACGGGAAAAGCATACATATGGGTTAAAAACCAAGCGCCAAAAGGATTTTTAAAAAGTTCAACCTTAGCCATAAAGTGAAGCGGAGGAAGCTCCTTAGGACACGCAACAATTATAGGGTCAATCGCACTGGTATGGTTAATGGCAACTATGTATTTAGTGCCCTTGTCTTGGGGCACATTTTCAAGTCCTTTAAACTTTGCTTTAAAAACAAGCTTAACAAGAGGACGAAAAACAGCTTTAATAAAATTATAAAGCTTATAATGTTTAATTTGGGTAAAATCAAATTCTTTCAATTTACATATGCTCCTTTATAATTTTTACAATGAGTGCAATCGACTCGTCAAGCGACAGCTTTGAAGTATCGGCGATAACAGACTCCTCACTCGGTTTAAGCGGTGCAATTTTTCTGTGAGAATCGTTATAGTCACGCTCATTGACGTCATTTAACACGTCCTCATACTTAACGTTCTCGCCTTTTTCAATAAGTTCCTTATATCTTCTTTGAGCACGACACTCCGGAGAAGCGGTAAGAAAAATTTTGCACTCGGCATTAGGCAAAACGACTGTACCTATATCCCTGCCGTCCATAATAACGTTATTCTTTTTAGCAATATCTCTTTGAAGATCAAGAAGATATTCCCTAACCTTAGGAATAGCCGACACCTTGGAAGCACCCATAGAAATTTCAGGAGTGCGGATAAAGGCAGAAACCTCCTCACCGTTGAGATAAACGCATTGCGTGCCGTTTTCAAAACCGAGCTTGACATCGGTATCATCAAGCATTTTAATAACTTCATCTTCATTATCTATAACACCACGTCTTATGGCATTAAGTGCGATTGTACGGTACAAAGCACCCGTATCAACATAGATAAAGCCAAGTTTCCCTGCCGCACCCTTGCTTATTGTGGATTTGCCTGCACCTGCAGGACCGTCAATTGCAACATTCATCAAAATCACCATAGCCTTTCAGGCAACAAATAGTTTATTAAAAATCACCTGATTGACCTGCGTTGCCTGAACAGGCGTAAATGGTGATTTCAGCCATTTCAAAATTATGCCGCAGGCAAATTTTGAAGAGTTCGTTTGCAACCGCTCGCAGTGCGAGATTAAGGAAGCAATAAGAACTGACAGCGGTCAAAATTTAGAGCACATTTATGTGTGACAGTAAATTTTGGGCACCGCAACTGACATATAATTTTTTAGTGTGATTTTTCACACTAATTACCTCTTTAATTTATTTACATATTATCGGCGCACAAAACAGCAGTTGAAAATGCAATTTGCAAATTAAAACCGCCCGTATATGCGTCCACATCTATAATTTCTCCTGCGAAATATAAATTATCAATTATTTTTGAACACATTGTTTTAGGATTGATTTCCTTAACATTTACTCCGCCTGAGGTTACAATCGCCTCATCAATAGGACGAAAATCACTTACAGTGACATAGAAATTTTTAATCAAATCAACAAGCTTGAGCCTTTGTTCTCTTGTGATTTGATTAACCTTTTCACCGGACTTAATACCGCTTAATGAAACTATAACAGGAATAAGCTTATTCGGCAAGAGTTTTGAAAGAGAATTAACAAAATCTTTATTTGCAAATTCTTCAAAGTCACGGCAAACACGCTTATCAAGGGTATGAAAATCAAGCGCAGGTTTTAAGTCTATCTTAATTTTATATGACTTTTTACCCATATTTTTAATATGGCTTGAAGCAGACAAAATAACAGGACCGGACACGCCGTAATGAGTAAATATCATTTCTCCGAAATCAGAATAAATCGCCCTTTCTTCCTCAAACAGAGTGATTTCGATATTTTTAAGTGACAAGCCCTGAAGCCTCGGTATAAAATTATTAGGACAAACAAGAGGAACAAGGCTTGGCTTTAACGGTGTAATCGTATGACCTACCGACCTTGCAAGAATATATCCATCGCCTGTTGAGCCTGTAAGCGGATAGCTTTTACCGCCCGTGCAAAGGCAAACCTTATCACATTCAATTTTAGTTTTATCATCAAGAATAAGCGTTTTAATCGCATTACCGTCAAGTTCAAATGCCTTTACTTTTCCTTGAATTATTTTAACACCGCTTTGTTTAGCGTAATTCACAAGTGCATCAACAATATCAACAGCTTTATCGCTTTGAGGAAAAACACGGTTTCCCCTCTCTATTTTAAGCGGCACGCCGAGTTCTTCAAACAAAGCCATAGTATCATAAGGCATAAAATTTGAAAATGCAGAATAAAGAAAACGTGGGTTTGTAGGCACGTTTGATATCAAATCGTCAAGCTCAAAGCTTGCGTTTGTGACATTGCATCTGCCCTTGCCTGTAATCATAAGTTTTCTGCCGCATCTATTCATTTTTTCTATTATAATAACATCGTTGCCCTTTTCGGCACTTTTAGCCGCACACAAAAGCCCTGCCGCTCCGCCGCCGACAACTACAATTTTTGACATAACTATTCTTCCTCTAATTGTGCAAGTTCAAGAGAGGCATTCTCCCATTTTTCATAAAGCACATCACGCTTTTTTGAAAGTTCGTCTATTTTAGAAGTATATTCCATAAGCTTTTCATACTCTGCGCCCGAAAGTTCTGACTCGTATTTTCCGATTTCATTTTCGGTTTCATCAATCTCCTCCTCAAGACGCTTTAAAAGAGTATTAAGCTTTCTTAAATTACTCTGCCTTTCTTTTTTAAGCTTATAATCATTAACCTTAGGCTTTTGCTTTTCTTCTTTTTTAACCTCGCTTACATATCTGTGCTCGCTGTAATCATCATAATTTCCAAGGAAATTGTTGCAGCCGTTTGGAGAAAGCTCAACAATGCGTGTAGCAAGCTTATTAATAAAATATCTGTCGTGAGATACAATAAGCATAGTTCCGCTGTAATTTAGAAGTGTATTTTCAAGTTCTTCACGTGAAAAAGCATCAAGATGATTTGTCGGCTCATCAAGCAAAAGAAAATTATACCCACCGAGCATAAGTTTCAAAAGCGCAACTCTTGCACGCTCACCGCCCGAACAAACGTCAAGTTTTCTGTAAACTTCTTCCCCTTTAAAGAGGAAGGCGGCAAGTGCGTTTCTGACCTTAGTTTCGGTCATAAACGGATATGTACTCCAAACCTCGTCAAGCACGGTCTTGCTTAAGTCAAGCTTAGCCTGAACTTGGTCGAAATATCCCGTCATAAGACTTGCGCCGAATTTAAACGTTCCGTCATCTCGGCTTAAATCGCCCATAAGAATTTTTAAAAGAGTGGTTTTGCCGCAGCCGTTATCGCCCAAAAGGAAAACTCGTTCTCCCCTTTTAACATTAAAGCTTGCGTTTTGAAAAACAATATGGTCGCCAAAAGATTTCTTAAGACCGTCAACCTCTAAAACATCCTCACCCGATACACATTTAGGCGTAAAATCAAACCTGATTTTTTCAAGCTTTTTATCGGGAATTACAAGTTGAGCCTTAATTTTTTCAACAACCTTTTCCTTACTCTCGGCAGTTTTGATATTTTTTTCTCTGTTCCACTGCCTTTGCTGAGCAATGATACCTTCAAGACGTTCAATCTCTTTCATATCATTCTCATATTTTTCTTCAATTGCTTTTTGCTCAGCTGCTTTTTTAACAAGAAATTCGGAATAATTGCCCTTGTATGAGCGCATCTTTTTATTTTCAAGCTCAATCGTTTTATCCGTTACACGGTCAAGAAAATATCTGTCGTGACTGATAATAAGGCAAGCGCCGTTAAAATTTTTAAGAAAATCCTCTAACCACGCAATAGCACTGATATCAAGATGGTTTGTAGGCTCATCAAGAAGTAAAAAATCAGCCTTTGAAAGCAAAAGTTTTGCAAGGATAAGTTTAGATTTTTGACCGCCTGAAAGCTTAGAAGTAGGCTTATCAAAATCGTCCTCGCTAAAGCCCAAGCCCAAAAGAGCCGAGCGAGTCATAGATTTATAAGTAAGCCCACCGTTTCGGGTAAACTCATCGTTCAAATATTCCTGACGGTCAATAAGTTCCTTTGAATGATTGGTTTTAAGCTTTTCATTAATACTATCAAGCTCAATTTCCATTTGAATTAAATCGTCATATACACTAACAAGTTCCGCCCAAATTGTTTTATCATTTGAGCAGGTATGCTGTTCCATATAGCCGAGCCTTGCATTTTTAGAAATAAAGCAATTGCCGCTGTCAGCTTTATACTCGCCTGTAATAATCTTAAAAAGTGAAGTTTTGCCTGCGCCGTTAACGCCGACAAAGCCGACCTTTTCCTTATCCTGAATGTCAAACGAGAGGTCGGAAAAAAGCGTATTTTCACCAAAAGAAAGTGTTAAATTTTGAACATCCAAAACATTCATAATAAAATCTCCGAAATTAATGTTTATATTTTACACTATTTTTGATTGAAAGTATAGTGATTTTTTGATATTATATAAATATAATTAAAATCTATGTGTATTATAGATATTTTCGAGGTAAATAAAATGGATATTTTAAAGCTTAAGCCCGTATTCAAAGATTATATTTGGGGCGGCACAAGGCTCAAAACCGATTTTGGTTTTAAAAGTGATTTGGACATTTTGGCTGAGGGATGGATGCTTTCATGCCATAAGGACGGAATGAATACAATTGACGGCGGTGAATTTGACGGTCAAACGCTTGAAGAAGTTATTGAAAAAAAGGGCAAAGAAAAGCTTGTCGGCACAAGGAGCTTAGATTTTCCTTACTTCCCTGTTCTTATCAAGCTTATTGACGCTAAGGATAATTTATCAATTCAGGTTCACCCTGACAACGAATACGCAAAAAGAGTTGAGCACGAGTTCGGCAAAACCGAAATTTGGTATGTTATTGACGCAACACCTGACGCTCAGCTTGTTTACGGCTTTAAGGAAAAAATCAGCAAGGAAGAGTTTAAAAAAGCAATTGAAGAAAACACTTTACTTGACGTATTAAATACAGTTAATGTTAAAAAAGGTGATTTATTCTTTATTGAGGCAGGCACCGTTCACGCTATCGGCAAGGGTGTTTTAATTGCGGAAATTCAGCAAAATTCAAACTCAACTTACAGGGTTTATGACTACGGCAGAATAGGAAAAGACGGAAAGCCGAGAGAGCTTCATATTAAAAAAGCAGTTGACGTATCTGTTACCGAGCCGCCGAAATATGATATTAAGCCTATGGGTGACAAGGTTATCGGCAACGGCTTTGATTCAACGCTTCTTACAAAATGCGATTTATTCACCGTTAATCATTACGACGTTAAAAAAAGCCTTACTCTTGAGGCAGATGAAAAGTCCTTTAACCACGTGCTTGTAATTGACGGCGAAGGAAAAATAAACGGCAAGGAACTCAAAAAGGGTGACAGCTTCTTTATTCCGGCAGGCTTTGGCAAGTATGAAATTTGCGGCAAGTGCGAAATCATTGTAACTAATATTTAAAAATTTCAAAATTAATGAATAAAAGTCATTAGCGGTATCATACTACTAATGACTTTTATTTTTGGAGTGATAAATATGAAAATTGTCAATATTGTTGCACTTATTTTAAATATAATAGGCGGCATAAACTGGGGGCTTGTGGGTCTTTTCAGATTCGATTTAGTTGCCTGGATATGCGGCGGACAGGATTCCGTTTTTGCAAGAATTATATATAGCCTTGTAGGACTTGCCGCCATTTGGTGCATCAGCTTGCTTTTTTCAAATAAAACTGTTGAAGAGTGAATTGTGCAAAGCACAAGAGACACGTGGCTCCAAATTCACTTGTGAATTTGGGAGAAACAGTACAGTGTACTGTTTCGTAGCAAGTGATAACTAAAGTGTCTTCAACATCGTCGAGGGGCGAACTTTGTTCGCCTTATTCAGGCGATTGATAATCGCCCCTACGATACGTTGAAAGAAATTCCGTGTTTGAATAAATTTTTGCAAAATTTATAATAAACACTTCATTCCTTTCTCCTTTTCCCCACCAAATTTTCAATTTGTC
>ENA-OUOY01000448-OUOY01000448.1-human-gut-metagenome-genome-assembly--contig:-NODE-448-length-28718-cov-5.469630_pt1 | contig 28718 bp, 18 predicted proteins | sample MGYA00237937_ERZ548767 | MGnify/ENA primary metagenome ERZ548767 (study PRJEB26490, sample SAMN05356887) | human gut metagenome | biome: terrestrial biome; feature: human-associated habitat; material... | reverse complement strand
CTCCCATCTTACATGCAGATGAGAGAGTGCCACGAAGAAGGCATTGATGAGCATGAAGATGAAACATGCAAACTGAAGTAGAAATAATGATTCCATACATTATTATAATAATGTGTAAATACGCTTGCAAAAGTAGGAAAATAATTTCAGAAAAAGGTTAAATATTCTCAAAAATGTTACTTATATTTTATCATACTTTGTTCGACACTTGTCCCTACAACAGAAAAAAGAATATGCTTTTACTGGATGTAAAATCACTCCAATAGAAAAAGCTCCTCCAGTCGTTTGACAAAGCGACCGAAGGAGCATTCTGTTATCCCCAAACCTTACCAATTACAATTACTGTGCAACTGCGCTATCTGCAGGAGCTTCCACAGTCTCTGTGGTTGCGCTGGCAGTGTCAGCAGGAGTCTCTGTAGCTACATTTTCAGAAGATGTATTCTCAGAAGCTGCTGTTGTATCTGCAACAACTGGAGCATCAACAACTTGCTGGCTTGCAGAATCTGTTACTACAGAATCAGACTGAATACCATTGTTTGCCTCAAACTGCATTGCTGACTGATTAGCGAATACGTTGCTAACACAAACTATAACCATTGCCGAAACGGCTGCGAACATAAACTTTCTCATAATTATCATGTTTTTATTGTTAATATTATTTTGTTGTCTTATTCACTGGTAATAAGGACAACTGCCGTGCCAAAAAACATGTAAATATGTTACACCATTGATTATGAGAGAGTTAACTAAAAAACCCACTTTCCACAAGTTGTGGAAAGTGGGGAAATACTGTGGAATTATTCCACACTTTATTGTGGAATGCCATATTTCTGCATCTTGTTATATAGCGTCTTACGGTCTATTGCCAAGAGCTGTGCCGTCTTGGTTTTGTTGCCTCCAGTTGCAGCCAACGCGTCTTTTATACGTTGCAGCTCCGATTCCTCGTCATGGAGAGCCATAGGCTTTGGTTGCTGTAACTGCTGACCTATGCTAAGTTCGGCAGGAGTGATATATTTACCACGAGTCATAAGCACCGCTCTTTTTATCACATTGTTTAGCTCACGCAGATTGCCAGGCCAGTCGTAGCGTGCCAAAAGTTCTGAGGCTTTAGCGTCCAAGCCTAATACCTCACGACCGAGTTCCTCGTTGGCATGCTTTATAAACAAGTCGGCAAAAAGGAAGAGGTCGGCGCCACGCTCCTTTAGACATGGCATATAGATAGTAAACTCGTTGACACGATGGTATAGGTCTTCACGGAATTTGCCTTCAGCAACTCTCTGTGCAAGGTTTTCGTTGGTGGCACATACCAATCGTATGTCTACCTCAATCTCCTTAGTTGAGCCCAATGGTCTTATTCTATGTTCTTGCAAAGCTCTAAGCAACTGTACCTGCACATCGTAGCTTAAATTTCCCATCTCGTCGAGGAATAGTGTGCCACCATTAGCTATTTCAAAAGCACCCTGCTTATCAGCATCAGCACCAGTAAAAGCACCTTTTTTATATCCAAAGAATTCAGATGCTGCAACATCGCGAGGTATGGCTCCGCAGTCGATGGCATAGAATGGTTTGTCGCTTCTGTTGCTAAGTTCATGAATTCTACGAGCCACATACTCTTTACCTGTGCCGCTGGCTCCCAATATCAATACCGACATTGGCGTAGGAGCCACCAACCCTACATATTCATATAGCTGACGCGAAGCCTCACTCTTACCTTCTATATATTTAGGTGTAGCAGACTGCTTAGCATCTTTAGCTTCTTTTTTTTCTTTATTAGGCTTTACCGCAGACTGAGTCTCAGACTTTGCTATAGGAGTAGCCAGATTAGCCTCAACAGGTGCAGCCAATGCATCATTAATCTTTTGTAATAATATGTCTGGCTGTATAGGCTTAGAAATATAATCAGAAGCTCCCGACTTCATAGCCTGTACTGCATTTTGCACTTCAGCATAGTTTGTCATCACAATAAATGGCAGTTGCATTCCCTTCTTGCGCAACCACGCAAGCAGTTGCAAGCCATCGCCATCAGGCAAACGAAGATCTGACAGCACAAGACTAAAGTCGGCATCATCTTCCGCCACCTTTTTGGCAGCAGCACCAACAGAGCTAACCTTGTCTACCTCAAAACCTTTCTTGCGTAGCCAAGTTTGCATCATAGTAGCAAAAGCCAAATCGTCTTCCACTATCAACAAACGATGTGTAACCATTATCTCTACTTTTTACCTTTTTATATATACAACATTATATATACCACTATTTAGAGCCTATCTTTATTTACTAAAGTTTCAGATTTAGTTTCAAAAGGGCTGAATTATCGTACATAGCATAGGGCAAACGAAGCGACACCCTGGGTCAAGGGCGGGCTGAAAGCCCAATGAGCACATAGCCCAGGGTAAGCGAAGCGACACCCTGGGTATTATCGTATTATTATTGGAACGCCCTGAAAGGGCAAAAGCATTAATCCTTAAATACATATTCCTTGTTGTATTCTATTCCATACGATTCTAAAAACTTTTGGTACTCATCTTGAAACGACATCTTTTTGTGATGTATGCCTTGATTCCTTACATATTCCAATGTCTTTCCGATCACGGACTGGCTGACGGAGAAAACACCATATCCATTCTGCCATGCGAATGTGCTATAATATGGTTCTATTGTTTTCATCCATCTACTACTGTTGCGTTTTACCTCCTCTACCACATGTGATATAGCGACGTCTTTTGACAATAGGAATAAAATATGTACATGATCGCATATTCCACCTACCTGTATTACTTTGCAGCCTGTGGCATTAACCAGTTGTCCTATGTAGGAATGAATGCGGTCGAGATCGCTTTCACGGATAGGAGAGCTCGTGGTTTTGATGTGAAATATCAAATGTATGTAGATTTTGCTTAATGACTGTGCCATATTTATTACGCTTTTGCCCTTTCAGGGCGTTAATATGTATGTTGTTTGGTATTCATACCCAGGGTGTCGCTTCGCTTGCCCTGGGCTATGCGCTTGTTGGGCTTTCAGCCCGCTCTAACCCCAGGGTGTTGCTTCGCTTGACCTGGGCTATGCGCTCATTGGGCTTTCAGCCCGCTCTGCCTAAATCAGAAACGCATATTTATTGTTTATATATTGTTATTTGCTGCTATTATGAGTTCGCTAAATATATTCTGTTGCGAGCAGTATTGTTGTTACATGTCAAATTCCCATTGCTTGTTTTCAAAGTCTTTAACTACCGCATTAAATCCAGAACCACCTGAGCGAGTAGGTACTGGCACGGTGTCCATGTCAAGTTCTACCGTTATCACACCTCCGCGGAACAGTCGCCTTACTTGGTCTGTCACATCGAAGACGAAGGTGGAGTCTTTACCATTATAGAATTGCATCGTAACATCCAGATAGTGGTGGTGGTTTTTGTCTGCAGCCTTTACCTTTTCGAGCGATTCGGCATAGGCACGAGTGCTGAGCTTATGAGGGTTCAGGTTTGTGATGCCGAAGGTCATCACTTTTCCACCAATGATGTCTATCTTTTCGTTGTTTCTGCCAGGTCGGTCGAACTTCATGCGCATGTTGTAGTTTACTGTAATGGCATCAGACCCCGTAACACCAGTATTCAGATTCACTGAGCGCGACATACCGCTAAGGTTGGCATTACCATCTATCGAGGTGATGATGCGCTGGTTGCGGTTGTTGTGGTGCAGAATTATCTGTGGCAGATATATATAGGTGACAGGCTGCAACTTCATATCCAGGTGTTTCACCCACACGTTTCGTTCCTCGTCATATACGAAGCCATCAAGATTTTTGTTTATCTCTATGCCTGGTGTATAGCCCGAGAATAGCGCCTCTGGCTGAAAGAAGGCTCGAGTAAAGCGTGGTGCATTATATCGTGATGGCGTCATGGTCTGTCCTGTGTGTGCTGTCACATAGTCGTAGGTAGACGTTTCGTCGATACGAATACTCTGTATACCGTCCGAGGTGTGAATCTCGCTCCATGCCAAGATGTCCCAAAATCCGAAGTCGTATTTCGCCGATAGCGTTGTGCCCACTACATAGTTTCGGAATGGAGCTGTGTGTTGTCCATATTGCACATCCTTGGTATAGTATCTGCGGACGTTAAAGTCGGTGGGTAATGTATATTCCAGCGGACCAAAGATTTCTACGTCTTTCTCATCCCATCCGTATAGCCATTCTGCCTCCCAGTCGTATTCATGGTCGTATGAGAATAGGTAGTCCCATAGCACATGCAGTTCGAGAGTCACCTCCGGCAAGTCCATATTTATGTCAGTACCTCCTTGGTGTAGGTGTAGCATAGGCTCACGCTCGCAGCTTGTTGCTATTGTGCCAGCTATTACGAAGCATGCAATAGCTATCCTTCTGCAAGCTTTCTTGCCTGCAGAAACGATGTTGCTTATTATGTGCTTCGTACTTTTCATTTTTTACTTTTTTACTTTTTTACTTTTTTACCCTTTTACTTTTTTACTTTTTTACCTTTTCTATAAAGAAGGTCATAGCTTAGAGTGATATCCACTCTGGTAGGTCCCAACCAAGTATATCTGTGTTGCCTCTTTTTGAAGTCTTTGGCGTCGCCATACCATTTATAGTAATACTTCACAGGGTCGGTATCCGGGTTTACTGGGCATCGCCATTGGTATGGGTCGTAGTCTGTTTGGTAGAATCCTGCTTGCAGACCGAACTCCAGTCGCCAATGTTCTTTGCCTCCAAGCGGTAGTACATATCCTATACCCAGTCCGGCACCCCATCCTTCGCCTTCCCATCCACGGTGCTCATCGAAGCAGATGTTGTAAAGGTTGGCATTGGCATAGGCGCTAAAGAATAAACCCTTGAAGGCAGCACCTTTACCAGGTTTGCGCAGACTGATGTCGCCACTTCGCAAGTAGTAGCGAGTGTGGAGCTGATAGTTGCGCAACTGGAAGTATTTATGCTCATCATAATGTTGCCACCACGGACCGTCGAAGCTTGCGCCATAGGTGAAATGACCATGAAGCGGATAGTATTCTATAGCCACATTTGGAATAGGGCAGAAGCGGTCGTAGCCCGGCATATAAGCAAAGTCGAAGAGTAAGTTTGTCTTGATGCTCAATAGTTCTCTGCGCGCATCTTCGTTGTCAACTATATAGACTATAGGAACATGTATAGCCGGCTTGCCCAAATTGCTCGGAATAAAAGAAATGGTAGGAATATCAAATTTCGTAGGCGCTTGTTCCTCTAAGCCTACGAGCATTTTGTCCATTGCCATAATGCGCACGGCACGAAGCTTGTGGAAATACTGATACAACAATCGTTGCCACAGTTTGCCGCCATTATATCCCTTCATGGCTTCCTTTAGTTTCTGATTGTCGTTAGGATAAAGCTTCATGAGCGTAGCCACGGTATTATATTCCGCATCGTGTTCGAGCCACATCAATGTGCGAAGCAAAGGAAAATCTTCTGCGACAACATCATAACGAATCTTGTCGGTAGGAATGCCATAGCTATTAAGCAAGGCATCTACCGCCGCTCTACGACCATTTGCCAACCTTACGTTGTTTGGCGTAGGACCCTCAGGCGAGGCTGTGGCTCTACCAATAACGATTCCCCTGTCGCCCAAAGCTTTGAGCGCAGGTATCAGTGAGTTGGTAATCCATCTACGGTCGTCGTCGCTGATGTTGATCTTGTTCACAACGAATTCTATAGGGCGAGAATTTCTAACAAATACGCTGTCGGTGGTGTTGCCCTGCGCTGCAGTATCCATTACGAACCCAAAAATCATTGCGATAATCATTATTACATATCGCACAAACTGTGTATTTTTATTATTGTTGGTTCCTCAAAATGATCATTAAAGATCATGCTTAAGTTAGCTCTTGGTAGTAATAATGTACAAAATGATAGCGTTGTGTTGCTTGTTGTTTTGACATTTACTCCCTTTTAAAGGGCAAAGATATTAAAATTCTACTAATATGCAAAGAAAAATTGATATTTTTTTTGTTAAAACGTTAAGGACTAAATTGTTATGAATTTTATCAGTTTATCTAAATCGGAAGTTTAGTCCTGTAGATTATTGGTTTTAATGTATGATGATTATGTGTTTAATACATGGAAAATTGGTCAAATATTTGGTTTGTATCTTTAAAGTCATTACTTTTGTATTTGATAACGAAAAATAATTATAATATGCTTAACTCAAAAAAAATCCTTTTTAAGGTAACTGCAATCATTTCGTTGCTTTTATTGCCTCTTAGCATCAATGCTGCCGAGGTTGTGTATAGAATAGATGGTTATAATAAAGCTATCCAAGATTTCACCATTGTGGCGAGTGGTTTGGTGCCACAAGATTCGTGGGCTTATTTTGAAAATGAGTATGGTGCCACCACAGGCAACCGCTTCAATCAGATACCACGCAACCGCCAGGCTTCGCTCCACCTTGTAGGTTGGAAGGGATGTACTATCAATGGCATTACCCTTGGTATGTGTTCGAATAATAAGGCGGGACAGGTAGGCTTAGCTATTTACGATGGCGAAACAATGATATATAAAAGAGGTACAGTAGACTTTGCTGATGATAGCTGGTTTGGTCAATGGGTATCCAAAGACTATGGAGTGTATGTAGATATCAATAAGCAGATTGATATTGATGCCATAACTGCCGAGGATGCTAATATTACAATAAAGGGTGGCACCAGCGAAGGCTCAGTTTACGTTAGCTATATCGCTATCGACTATGATGCTGGCGACGGAGTGAAATTGGAGTCGCCAATGGGCTGGAGCTATGAGAAACTCACCAAGAAGAGTACACTCAACGAAGGTGACCAATTGATGATGTTCCGCAACGGTTGTGCTGCTGCCGATATCGATGGTATGGAAACATCGCATTATCTCGATGCCATAGCTGTGCCTTCTACTTCAGACGTTACCGAACCAGAAGTGTTGAGATTTACTTTGGCTAAGAGTGAGAATAAAGACTTCTGGACTCTCACCGACCAGCATGGACGTATGCTTGGTGCTTCGAGCAAGCAAAACCTTGAATGGGGTGGTGAGAATACCAATTGGACAATAGACTTAGGCTATGAAGGTGCCACAATAACAAACGAGAAAACCAACTTCGGCACCATGCGCTATAATGCTCCAGTAGAGAGCTACGCTCGCTTTAATCTCTATACCTCAAAGACATTGGAGCTACCTTTCTTATATCGTAGAGATAAACAGAATGAGCCGGAGATTGCTCGCTCGTTGACATTCGATGAGGCAGAACTGACTGTTGGTTTAGATGAAAAGAATGTAGCATTAAAGCCTGCTATCTCGCCAAAGAATACCACCGATAAGCGTATTGTCTGGACGAGCGACAATGAGAGCGTAGCTACCGTGAATGGTGGTTTCGTTACTTTGCTTAGCGTAGGCGAGGCTGTAATCAATGCAAAAACCAAGGATGGCGGTGCCGAAGCTTCCGTACGCCTGACGGTTGTAGAGAGTACAGGAGTATCTGGTGTCCATGCTGATGGCATCCAACAACCAGTTCGCAAGATTGCTGATGGCAACAATGTTGTCATTGTAAAGGGTAGCGATGTGTATTGTGTTGGTGGTTCAAAGGTTGAATAAATAAACGAGTGTCTTTTTTCAAAAAAACATAGTGAAAAAAGTAATACGTGATACTTGCCCAAGTATCACGTATTACTTTGCAAAGTATCACGTGATACTTTGCAAAGTATCATAGGCTTCTTTTTTTCGTTGATTCTATGCAAATAAAAAAGCCCAGACTTCCGAAGAAGAACTGGACTAATGAAAGGAGGAGTGGTGCCACCAGGAATCGAACCGGGGACACAAGGATTTTCAGTCCTTTGCTCTACCAACTGAGCTATGGCACCCTCTGTGCGTAAAAGCGGTGCAAAGGTAATATAAAAATATAGACCCTGCAAATGTATTAGAGATTATTAACAAATTAAGTGAAGAACGAAGGATTCTTCACTCTTCACTTTTTTACCTTTTTTACCTTTTTACCTTTTTACTTTTTCAGCGGGTTCCATCCCTGCGCTTTGATTTCAAACTCGTTGCCATCGCGTGCTACGAGCTGTTTGCCAAGCTCAGGCTTAGTGATATGACCGATGAGCTTTACGCCCTCGATATCCTTGATTTTATCATGGTCGCCGATAGGCACGGTGAACAATAGCTCGTAGTCTTCGCCGCCATTCATGGCACAAGTCGTTACGTTCATGTTCATTTCCTCAGCCATTACCGCTGTCTGATAGTCGATAGGAATCTGCTTCTCGAATATGCGGCAACCGCAGTTGCTCTGCTCGCAGATATGAAGCAGTTCTGAGCTTAGGCCGTCAGAGATATCCATCATGGCAGTAGGCTGTATGCCTGCAGCCTCAAGCTTCTCTTTGATGTCGCCACGAGCCTCAGGAGCCAACTGGCGTTGCAACAGGTATTCTTTGCCAGCAAAGTCTGGTTGGAAGTCGTTGAGCTCGTTGACCTTCTTCTGTAGGTTCTTCACCAGTTCATCGTTGCCACTTGCCTTAGCATCCTTAATCTTCTTGTCGAGGTCAGACAGCTGACCATAGTAAACAGCCTTTTCGCGCTCCAGGAGTTGCAATCCCATGTAGGCAGCACCAAGGTCGCCAGTTACGCAGACAAGGTCGGTCTCCTTAGCTCCATTACGATAAACAATCTTATCCTTATCGCCTTCGCCAATACAAGTAATGCTAATAGCAAGACCAGTATACGACGATGTGGTGTCGCCACCCACGATGTCGATATTCCATTTGTCGCAAGCAGCCTTTAGTCCTACGTAGAACTCGTCGAGGTCTTCCACCTTGAACCTCTTGCTAAGAGCGATGCTTACCACCATCTGTCGAGGAGTACCGTTCATAGCAAAGATGTCGCTGATGTTAACCATTGCCGACTTATATCCTAAGTGGCGCATATCGATATAAGTAAGGTCGAAATGCACACCCTCCATAAGCATGTCGGTAGTAACCAATACCTGCTTGTTTGGATATTCAAGTACGGCGCAGTCATCGCCTACACCGTACTTTGTTGATTCATTTTTTAATTCGATATTGTCTGTGAGTCGGTGTATAAGACCAAACTCACCAAGTTCTGATATATTCATATAATATTTTATGATCTTCTAATCATTTCTCTCATTATCTCAGTCATTATAGGCTGAGCGGCATTAGCAGCCTTCTGCACCTCCTCGTGGCTAACCTCTACAGGAACATCGAAGCCGCCAAGGTCGGTGATGATGCTTACGCCAAAGACCTTGATACCACAATGGCGAGCAACGATAACCTCAGGAACAGTGCTCATACCCACAGCATCGCCAAACAAATGATACATGCGATACTCGGCAGGAGTCTCGAAGGTAGGACCCTGAACACCAACATAAACACCATGCTGGAGCTTGATACCCTTTTCCTCAGCAATCTTGTTAGCCAACTCTACAAGCTCGTGGTCGTAAGCCTCGTGCATGTCAGGGAAGCGAGGACCGGTAGGGAAGTTTTTTCCACGTAATGGATGCTCAGGGAAGAAGTTCACATGGTCGGTGATAACCATCACGTCGCCAATATTGAATTTAGGGTTCATACCACCCGAAGCATTTGAAACGAAGAGAGTCTTTATGCCCAATTCGTACATCACACGCTCAGGGAAAGTAACCTCCTTCATGCTGTAGCCCTCATAGTAGTGGAAGCGACCCTCCATAGCCATGATATCCTTGCCACCAAGCTTACCGAAGATGAGCTTTCCGGCATGACCTTCGACTGTAGATACAGGGAAGTTAGGAATTTCAGAATATGGGAATTCGTAGGTATCAGTTATCTCGGAAGCTAATTGTCCCAGACCCGTGCCTAAGATGATTGCTGTTTCTGGATTTGTTGTCATCCTTTGCTTTAACCAGGATGCTGTTTCTTGAATTTTTGTGTACATAGCTTTTTATTTTATTGTTAAACATTTCTTGTTGATCGAGCATGAATTTTATGTGTATAGGCTGAGCGTAGATAGCTTCCATAGCCTCTGTGCTTAGTCCATCTGCAGCCTCGATTCTTGTGGCATCTTTCTCGGTAGTCACAATAATCTTAGGTGAAGGCAAGGCAGCGAATTCATCGTTTATCTTGTCTATATCTTTGGCTGAGAACATGTGGTGGTCGCCGAAAGTCATGGTTTTTATCGACTTGCAATACGGCTTCATGTCGTTGAGCAAGAGTTTAGGCGAAGCTATGCCCGTAACGAGTAGCACGTTGACATCCTTTAGCTGCTCTTTATCTATCGTCTTCTTTGCTTCACCCCCGTTGCCAAACATCTTTGTCAGCTTGTCGTATTCGATGGTGGTGAAATACAGTTCCTGATAAGGGAACAAGTCCATAGCCTTGGTGAGTACTCTAAACTCCATAGGCTTTAGATCCTTAGGACATTTCGTTATTATCACCATATCGGCGCGCTCCTTTCCAGACATAGGTTCACGGAGGCGTCCGGCAGGTAACAACTTGTCGTAGATGATGAGACGATGATAGTCTACTAACAGGATGTTTATTCCCGGCTTTACATATCGATGTTGGAAAGCGTCGTCCAAGAGTATCACCTCTACATCCTTTGTTGCTTCGTCGTTGAGGAGATGTTCTATGCCATTGCAGCGTTTTTTGTCCACTGCAACATAAATATTCTTGAACTTACGTTTCATTTGGAATGGTTCGTCGCCGATATCCCTCATAGTAGAGTTCTCGTCGGCAAGCACATATCCATGTGTCTTCCTCTTGTATCCTCTTGAAAGCACGGCTGTCTTCACTTTGTCTTTCAATATTGATATGAGATATTCCACATGCGGAGTTTTGCCCGAGCCACCAACAGTGATGTTGCCCACCGAAATTACGGGCACATCATAAGCCTTCTGGTTTAGTATGCCGATATCAAACATCTTGTTTCTTATCGTCACACCCAAACCATATAGCCAGCTAAGTGGTGTCAGCCATTCGTTAATCTTTATGTAATCGCCTTCTGTGCGCATTTAATTATTTATATTTAGCCACCATGGCATTCTTGCTTGAATGCGGTCCATGGTTGTGATGTTGTTTACCATTTTCATTGGCTCGTATAGAGTACCAAGAGAAGTCTTTAGCTTACCATCAAGGTAAGAGCCATTGTCGGTAGACTCTTGGAGCAACTGGTCGAAGAAGTCGAGTGGAGCAGGGTAGCCTTGGGTGTAATAGCTCTTGGTCTTAGCAAGAGCAGCAGCCTTGGCAACAGCCTTGTCGAGACCACCAAGTTCGTCGACGAGCTTAATCTTCAGAGCATCCTCGCCAGTGAACACATGACCCTGAGCAATCTGCTCAACCTGGTCGACAGACATCTTTCTGCCATCAGCAACGCGTTGGCGGAACAGATGATATCCACGAGTGATAGCCCCCTGAAGGAATGTAACCTCCTCTTCGTTCATCATTCGAGCCTGCGAACCAAAGAGGGCATTGCGGTTGGTCTTCACCTCGTCAAACTTCAGTCCGAGCTTGTTTGTTGCAAGGTCGCTGAAGTTCGGTATCACACCAAAGATACCGATGCTACCAGTGAGAGTTGTTGGTTCTGCAAAGATGTAGTTGGCATTACAGCTCATATAGTAGCCACCCGAAGCAGCCATACCACCCATAGAAATTACCACAGGTTTCTTTTTCTTAAGCAAATCTATCTGGTGCCACATCTGTTCAGAAGCATAAGCCGAGCCACCACCAGAGTTGATTCTGATAACAACAGCCTTTACGTCGTCATCATTGGCAAGCTCTTCGAGGTCTTTGCAAACATCATTGCCCACGATAGCATGCGAATTAGAGAAAAGGCTTCCTGCAGCAGGAGTATCCACGATGTCGCCATAAGCATAGTATACAGCTATCTCGTCGTCGCCATCAGTGTCTTCTTCCTTAACAGTTGCCATGTCGGCAATAGAAAGCTGGCTGATTTTCTCGTCAGCATCAAGCTTCAATAGCTTCTTAACCTCAGCCTTCATCTCGTCGGCATATTTCACGCCATCGACCATCTTCTCAGCCAATAGCATTTTGCCGTTAGCAACGAAGATACCATTATCAGCCAAGTCGTTGAGCTTTGCAGTGCTGATATTTCTGCTCTTGCTAACAGCCTTGCACATGTTGTCCCATAGGCTCTGGATATATCGCTGAGTCTGTTCGCGGTTTGCATCGCTCATCTTTTCTTCGGTAAACATCTCGGTGGCACTCTTATATTTGCCAACCTTTATCACCTGCATCTTTACACCAAACTTAGCAAGAAGATCCTTAACGAACATTGGTTGCGAGCCAATACCATGCCAGTTGATGCTACCTTCTGGGTTTATATACACCTTATCGGCAGCAGTAGCGAGATAGTAGCAACCCTGAGTATACATGTCGCTATAAGCAACTATCCATTTACCCGACTTCTTGAAGTCTACAAGCTGGTCGCGCAATTCCTGTAGCTGAGCCACATCAGCACCCAAGATACCAGTCTCAAGATATATACCTTTTATATCTTTGTTAGCCTTCGCCTTCTTGATAGCTGAAGAGATAGCATCCATGCCAAGAGAGTTGAAGGTGTTGCCAGTAAGTTGACCCAAAACATCATCTTGCGCCTGCTCCTGCAAGTCGCCCTGAAGCTTTAGTACCAATACCGAGTTTTCCTTCACGTTCTTTGTGGCTTGACCGGAAGCCACCATGCCTACGAGGCTCATAACACCAAATATGCCGATGATAATTCCGAAGAGGAAAATGCCGACAATAGTTGCGCCCACGTTCTTAATAAAATCTTTCATGTAGTAGTGTTGTTGAAATGATAATTTGCAAATATACGAATTTTTATTTATATTATAGGGTAATGTATAATAAAAAACTACAAAAACTTGTATATAGAGCCGTAAAATCAAAAAACAAAGTATATTTCGCAAATTTTTCTTTCACCTATTATATATATATAGTACTTTTGCCATACGTTACAAAAACGTAGACTTAAACCTCTGTATATACTAATAACTAAAATAATAAAATGAAGCGAATTTCACTTTTGTTTTGTGCCCTTGTGGCAATGAGCACTGTGATGTATGGTGCAAAGAAGAAACAACCAAAGCAACAGCTATGGCCTGATGGTAGCGTAATGTCGGAATGGTTTTCTGACACTACTAAGGTTGATGTAGAAACACTTGGCAAGAAGTATGTAATCACCGAATATGGTGTAGGCATGGATAGCACCGTGGTGCAGACTGCCAAGATACAGGCTGTTATCGATAAGGCTGCCCAGATGGGCGGTGGAGTAGTAGTGGTGCCAAAGGGAACCTTCCTTTCCGGTTCGTTATTCTTTAAGCAGGGTACACATCTTTATATAGAAGAGGGTGGTAAGCTGAAAGGCTCAGAACGTATTGCTGACTTTGAAATCAAAGAGACACGTATTGAGGGACAGACCTGTAAGTATTTCACCGCTTTGGTGAATGCTGATGGCATAGATGGTTTTACCATTGCTGGTAAGGGAACCATCGATGGCAATGGCTATCATTACTGGAATGAGTTCTGGATTCGCCGTAAGTGGAATCCACAGTGCACCAATAAGGATGCACAGCGCCCACGACTTACATATATCTCAAACTGCAAGAACGTAACCGTACAGGATGTACGACTTATCAACAGTCCTTTCTGGACTAACCATATCTATAAGAGCGACCATGCACGCTACCTTGATTTGTATATCTTTGCACCAACAAGCGGTGTGAAGGCTCCAAGTTCTGATGCTATCGATATCGATGTATGCCACGATGTGATGGTGCACGGATGCTATATGAATGTCAACGACGATGCTGTGGTTCTCAAGGGAGGTAAGGGAACATGGGCTGACAAGGCTCCAGAGAATGGCCCTAACTACAATATCCTTATTCAGAACTGCCATTACGGTAAGGTACATGGCTGTTTGACCCTTGGCTCAGAGAGCGTTACAGATAAGAACGTGATACTTCGCAACTGTCGTGCCGACGATGCCAACCGCGTGTTGTGGCTAAAGATGCGTCCTGATACACCTCAGCATTATGAGTATGTGACGATAGAGAATGTTGTTGGCAACTGTGGCTCATTCCTCGTTATCCGTCCTTGGACTCAGTTCTTCAAGCCTGAGAAGCGCGACGATATGCCTAAGTCGTTGTGTAACAATATCGTGATGAAGAATATCAAGATGGATTGCCGCAACTTCTTCGATGTTGGTGCATCAGATAAATACGACTTCCGCGACTTCACCTTCGAGAATATTTTGGTTAACGACAAGAAGAACGCATTCAAGAAAGATCTTATCCAAAATACAGTGGTTAAGAATGTGAAGATAAATGATGTGGTTGTAAAATAAAAGATAATGAAAAAACTAATATCTACTACGTTGGCGAGCCTTTTCTGTGTGGCTTGCCTCAATGCGCAGACCTTCGATATGAAGGTGGCGCAACCATGCTATAACGATTCTATCGGTTATGGTTGGGATGTTACCAATGTGCCAACAGCTAAGGAATTGAAGAAAGGACTGAAGCGTCCTGTATACTTCTCGGTAAAAGTTCCCGATGGCAATTATAAGGTGACAGTAACTATTGGTTCAAAGAAATATGCTGCCAACACTACTGTTAGAGCAGAAAACCGTCGACTCTTCATAGAACCATTATCTACAAAGAAGGGCGAACTGAAGACATTCTCGTTTGTAGTAAACAAGCGTACACCTTATATTAATAATAAGATGAGCGTGAGAATAAAGGAACGTGAGAAGGATTATCTCACTTGGGACAACCGTCTTACCCTCGAATTTAATGGTACTGCTCCTGCTGTAGCTTCTATAAATATAGAGAAGGCTGATGTGCCAACAGTATTCCTCTGTGGTAACTCAACAGTAGTAGACCAGAGTCGTGAACCATGGGCAAGCTGGGGACAGATGTTTACACGATGGTTTGATGATGGCATAGCTATCTCTAACCATGCAGAGAGCGGACTAACAGCAGGTTCTTTCCTTGCCAGCAATCGCTTAGAAAAAATTCTCACTATGATGAAACCTGGCGACTATGTGCTCTGCGAGTTTGGTCACAACGACCAGAAAGAGAAAATGGCAGGATCTGGAGCATGGTATAACTTCTCATACAATCTGAAGAAGTTTATCGACCAAGTACGCAAAAATAAGGGAAACATCATCTTCGTTACTCCTACTCAACGTCGTAACTTCAAGGATGGAAAGATTCAGGAAACGCATGGTGACTATCCAGATGCTATGCGTGCGGTAGCTAAGCGTGAGCATGTGCCTGTGATAGAACTTCATGATATGACACGCACATTCTTCGAGACACTTGGTGAAGAGAACTCTAAACGTGCCCTCGTTCACTATGCTGCAGGAACCTTCCCTGGACAGGATAAGGCATTGGCAGACAATACCCACTTCAACACATGGGGAGCCTATGAAGTTTCAAAGATGATTGTGATGGGAATGAAGCAGCTCGGTTTGCCTATCGTAAGCCATCTGCGCCCAGACTGGAAAGACTATTCACCAGCTCAGCCAGATGATTTCAATAAGTGGAACTGGCCTTTGTCTCCAATCTTCGAATCACTGAAGCCAGACGGCAATTAATAACTAAAGTTTCGGATTTAGGCAGGGACGGGCTGAAAGCCCAACAAGCGCATAGCCCAGGGCATCGCCCTGGGTTACGAATTGCCATAGTATTCACGCCCTGTTAAGGGCAAAAGCGAAATAAATATGGCACAGTTATTGAACAAAATCTACATAAGGATTAATGCTTATGCCCTTACAGGGCGTCACTAACGGATGTGCTTTGACCCAGGGTGTCGCTTCGCTTGCCCTGGGCTATGCGCTTGTTGGGCTTTCAGCCCGTTTGTAATTAAATCCGAAATTTTAGTTAATAATCCTACGAATATCATCCTAATAAAATAAGCAACCGCAAGCTGCACATAGTGTGTAGCTTGCGGTTGTAGTTTTTTTCTGCCTTATATCGTATATTATATGTTTTCCCTTATTTTTTTGATATTTTTCTTTTTTTTTTGATATTTGCTATCCTGTTTCTATATTTTCCATTATCTTTGCAAGCATAATTGTATTATATACAATATCTAAAAGTTATACCCTAAACTTGCTACAATATATTTGTATACTAACTGAAAAGAAAGAATCTAACTAAAATAAATATGATCAAAAAACTACTATTTGCAGCTGCACTTACAGCTGTGGCAGGTGGTGCACAAGCACAGCGCCAGACCGATAAACTTGATCGTGGTGTTATCGCCATGAAGGTGTCGGGCGGTGTGTACGTCAATTGGCGTATTCCTGCAGAGGAGTATTATGACGTTACCTACAACGTTTATCGCAATGGTGTGAAGCTCAACGACAAACCATTGACAGTTTCTAATTTCACCGACAAATCTGGTACTCTTGCTAACACCTATACTGTTTCTGCCATTATCAAAGGTCAGGAACAGGCACAATGCAAGCCTGCTTCGGTATGGGCATCAAGCTATAAGGAGATTAAACTCAAGCACGAAGGTATCAAGAGTACATTGGTTCCTAACGATGCTTGCTGTGCCGACCTCGATGGCGATGGCCAGCTCGATATGTTGATGAAGTTTGACAACGCAAACGAAAGAGCTGCAGGATATCCTAAGGAAGGCTACCAAGGCGAATATAGCATCTTCGAGGCATTGAAGCTCGATGGCACACGTTTGTGGTGGGTAAACTGCGGACCTAACATGGGTGACTTCCAGAACAATGAGCAGAATATCGTTGCTTACGACTGGGATGGTGACGGCAAGGCAGAAGTTGTGATGCGTGCTGCTGACGGCACTACTATCCATTGTGCTGATGGTTCTACATATGTTGTAGGCGACGCTTCGAAGAATTATCGTAGCGGCACCAAGAGCGGACAGTGGTTTATGTGTACAGGTGCTGAATACCTTGTATATATGGACGGTGTTACAGGTAAGCCATACGAATGTAAAGAATATCCTTTGAAGAGACTCGAAGATGGAGAAACAAATCTTGAGAAAGCTTGGGGCGATGGTTATGGTCACCGCTGTACTAAGCATTTCTTCGGTGCTCCATATCTTGATGGCAAGAAGCCAAGCATCTTCCTTGCTCGCGGTATCTATACCCGTCATAAGATGATAGCCCTTGACGTAGACCCAGCAACACATACCTTGAAGGAGCGTTGGCGCTGGTTTAATAACACCAATGGCCCTTGGAAGGGACAGGGATATCACAACTATGCAATTGCAGATGTTGATATGGATGGTCGCGATGAGATAGTATTCGGCTCAATGGTTATCGACGACAATGGTAAGGGATTGTCTACCACAGGCTTCGGACATGGAGATGCTCAGCATGTTGGCGACTTGAATCCATATATCCATGGACTTGAGCAGTTTGCCTGCAACGAGGATGAAGAAGGATTCAACTATCGTGATGCTACAACAAGCAAGGTGTATGTTTCGCAATTGAAAGTAGGTAGTGATATTGGTCGCTGTATTTGTGGTAACTTTACCAATAACGTCCCTGGATGTATTGGCTTTGCATACGGCGATCCTGTGAGCACAGTTGCTAATAAGGCATCTTCTGAACTCTCAGCTCCAGGTGTGACTTATAACTTCAACATCTATTGGGATGGCGACCTGCTCTCAGAGACTTTCAACTATGTAGCAGGAAAGAATACTGAGGGTGGTATATATAAATATGGTCAGTCGGGTCCTATCTATACATGTCAAGGCTCATTGACAAACAACGATACTAAGGGTACACCATGCTATCAGGGCGATATCCTTGGCGACTGGCGTGAGGAGATTATCATGCGTACTGCTGATAACAACATCCGCATTTATTCTACTCCTACTCCTACAGAACATCGCAACTATAACCTTTGGTTCGACCATCAGTATCGCAATGCTATGGTATGGCAGATGTGTGGCTACAATCAGCCACCTCACGTAAGCTACTTCATGGGCGAACTCGAAGGTATCACTATAGCTCCTCCTCCATTGACTACAACTGGTCGTAAGGAAGTTGCTAACGGTGGAACTATCGGTTCAAGTCTTGATGGCGAGCATGTTCTCGTATTCGACAATGCAAATACCTCTGTAAATATTGCTGATGGTGCTAAGCCAAGCGTATTGACATTCAATGTTCCTACATGGGTACAAGGTTCTGCACCAAGCGAGGCTTCAGCAAAGAGCTATCCTATAAACACAACAACTTACACATGTACAGTTAATGGTGGCGGACTTGCTGGCGATGCACGTCTTGTAAAGCAGGGCGATGGTATCTTGACATTGCCAAAGGCTGACTTCAAGCATACTGGCAATACAGATATTTGGGCAGGTGTTGTAAACTTCGATGGCACAATGCTCAACTCACCATTGTGGCTCAACCGCTTTGCTGAGCTTAACTCTAATGGCGGTAAGTTTAGTAGCATCAAGATGGAATACGATGCTAAGCTTCGTCCAGGATGTGCCGACACTAAGGGTACTATCACTACAGATAACCTAAGCCTTGGCTTCGGCTCACGTGTAGTATTCGATATCTATGGCGACCTAAGCTCAGACTTCATTAAGGGCAAGGTGCTCAGTATCGAAACCAAGGATTGGAAGTTTGGACCACAGTATCTAACACCAGTATTTGAATTTAACAACCACGGCACCGATGGTCTTGCAGAAGGTAAGTACTTGTTGGCAACATTCGATAAGGTAGAAGGCGATGTTTCAGTTATCAAGCTCGAAGGTTTGGATAATACAAGAAAGTCGCACCTCGCTTTGGAAGGCAACAACCTATACCTCGTAGTAGAAGGTGTTCGCGATGCTTCAACTGTTGTATGGACAGGTGCAGAGAGCGCTACTTGGGATGTTGCTAATACTGAGAACTTCGCTATGGCATCTGATGCAACAAAGGCAAACTTTGTGAATGGCGATAAGGTGGTATTCAACGACGATGCTGCAATAAAGGATGTTGTTCTTAACTCAGATATTGAGGCAGACAGCGTTATCTTCGACAATACAGCTGCTTATAACCTCAGCGGTGAGGGAGCAATCACAGGCAACACCGTATTGGTAAAGCGCGGAACTGGTACTACTACTATCCGCACCGACAATACATATACTGGCGGTACACGCATCTCTGGTGGTGTGCTCAATGTAAATGCTTTGGCAAGCGATGTTAAGAACTCTGGTAACCTTGGTGCTAATGTAGTTTTGGCTAATAAGATGGTTATAGAGAATGGAGCAACACTGCGTACTGCAGCTGCTGTGACAACAAACTCACCTATTAAGTTTGAGTCAGAGGCAGGTGGCATCATTGAGAATCCAAACGATTTCACTGCCAATAAGACTCTCTCAGGTACTGTAGCATATAAGAAGGGTGGTGGTACATTGGTATTGACCAACAACAACACCTCGCTCAATAAGCTCGTTGTTGTTGCAGGAACAATAAAGAACCAGGCAATAACAACACCTGCTAAGGAAGTAGAACTCCAGGGTGGTACTTTGACAGAAAGTAGCTCAACAAGCTATGCAATCTCTGTAGCAAAGGGTAAGAGCGCCACATGGAAACTTGCAGAGCGCAATTCTTATACCAATAAGATTACAGGTGAAGGTACTCTCTCTATCTACTGCCCATTGGTAAGTGGTGGTTCATGGATGGCTCCTCGTACTCATGTAAAGTGTAACATGTCGGAGTTTGAAGGAACTCTAAAGCCTCAGATGCCTTATAAGGATAATCGCTTCACCCTCGACAATAGCTACGGCTTGCCAAAGGCAACTTTGGATATCCCTGAGGGTATGGAAGTTCAGAACACTGGTAAGGTATTTGCTATCGGTAAGGTAACAGGTACTGGTGCGCTCGGTGGATTGGTAGACTTCGGTAACGGAGTTTCTGGTTACAACACATGGAAGGTTGGTAACGAGACTAACTACAGATGGAGTGGCAAGGTCACTGGTACAAGCACAGCCTTTGTAAAGATTGGCAGTGGTAAGCTTACTGCTGGTGCAGGCTGGGATAATACAGGTAGCGTAAAGGTTGCAGAAGGTGAACTATGCTTGACTTCAGGCAATGTAATCGGTACTGGCGCAGTGACTGTTGACAAGGATGCACGCTTGAGTGGTGTTACAGGAACAACAGCTCTTACAAACTCTTCATTCACTATCAACGGTGAATTGGTAGTAGGTGCGTTCGCTAATGCTACTTCTGGTAAGATCAACTTCGGTGGTAAGAATGTTACCATCTCTTCTACAGGTAAGTATGTAGTAGGTAAGGGTTCATATAGCAACACTACTATCGAGAATGTGAATACTTTGACCATCAATGGTACTATCGAGGTTGTGTTAGCTTCTTCATATACTCCTAAGGATGGTGATGTGTTAACACTTTGGACAGCTAATAAGTTTGCTGGTACTCCTAACTACGTGCTTCCTAACCTTCCTCTCGGAATGGCATGGGATATGAGTAAAATTTCTGAAGGTAAGCTCACCATTGTTTCAGATCCTACAGCTATTGGTGTAGTTCCTTTCGGTGCTAAGTATGGTCACAACGATATCTACGACCTCAAGGGTCAGCTCGTTCGTAAGAATGCTACTTCAACCGAAGGTTTGCCAAGCGGTGTTTACTTCCGTAATGGTAAGAAGATCGTTGTTAAGTAACTTGTAATTTACTATATTATCTATTAAAGAGCCTGTTCTCTAAGGGGAATGGGCTCTTTTCGTATAAAATTCCTATTTTTCATGTCCTTTTTACTCGAAAGATATCACGATCTATGTTAACTTTGCAGAAGATAAGCTGCACTCGGCAATTTGAAAGTAAACTTTCATTGCGCTCGTTTGCATTATCTTTGCAGAAGAAAAAAATCGATTTTCAGATATGACAAACGCTATTAAACTAATTAAACAAACACTTTGTGTTGTAATTATGCTATTACCTTTCTTGGGTATATCTGCATCTACACGTCAAAAGCTAAACTTCAATAGTGATTGGCGCCTCCATATCGGCGATATGGAACAAGGTGAAGCTGTATCAGTGGATGATGCTGCATGGTATAAGGTGACATTGCCTCGTGCATGGAATGATGGTGAGGCATATAAGGTGCCTTGTCACGACTTGTCGGACACAGTGGTATGGTATCGCAAGCATTTCAATGTAGAAGAAATTCAAAACAAGAAATATTTCGTTGAGTTTGAAGGTGTGCGCTTCGGTGCCGACTTCTATCTCAATGGTCATCATCTCGGACTATCAGAGAATGGTGTTATGGCAAGCGGCTACGACCTTACACCTTATATAATAAAAGGTGAGAATGTATTGGCTGTTCGTGTCGACAATAGTTGGACATATAGAGAGCGTGCTACCAATAGCCGCTATCAATGGAACGATAAAAACTTTAATGCCAACTATGGAGGATTGCCAAAGAATGTGTGGTTGCATGTGACGGGTACCGTATATCAGACCTTGCCTCTATATAGCAACCTTGGAACAACAGGAACCTATATCTATGGTTCCGACTTCGATATCCCTGCTCATAAGATGCAGCTCAATGTAGAGGCTGAGGTTAAGAACGATGGAAAGGTTCCACGCACCTTTAATCTGCATACCGAACTCATCGATGCAGATGGTAAGACTGTAGCATATATGGATGGCAACAGCGTGACCTTGAAGCCAGGAGAAAAGACCGTTGTTGCTGCCGATGGTATGCTAAGCAATGTTCATTTCTGGAGTTGGGGCTATGGCTATCTATATACCGTGAAGACTTTCCTTGTAGATAATACCGGTAAGGAGATTGATGAAGTTGTTACTCGCACAGGTTTCCGTAAGACTAAGTTTGCAGAAGGCAAGGTGTGGCTCAACGACCGTGTTATCATGATGCACGGATATGCTCAGCGCACAAGTAATGAGTGGCCATACGTAGGTATGAGTGTGCCTGCATGGTTGAGTGACTATAGCAACAATCTGCAGGTGGAGTCGGGAAGCAACTTAGTTAGATGGATGCACGTTACACCTTGGAAGCAAGATATAGAGAGTTGCGACCGTGTGGGGCTTATCCAAGCAATGCCTGCAGGCGATGCAGAGAAAGACGTAGAAGGAAGAAGATGGGAACAGCGTGTGCTGTTGATGCGCGATGCTATCATCTACAATCGCAACAATCCAAGTATCCTCTTCTATGAGGGTGGCAACGAGAGTATCAGCCGCGAGCATATGATAGAGCTTAAAGCTATTCGCGATAAATATGATCCTAAGGGAGGTAGAGCCATCGGCAGTCGTGAGATGTTGGACATCGACGAGGCTGAATATGGTGGCGAGATGCTATATGTAAACAAGAGCCATAAGCACCCTATGTGGCAGATGGAGTATCATCGCGACGAAGGCTTGAGAAAATATTGGGATGAATACAGCTATCCTTTCCATAAGGAAGGCGACGGACCTTTATATCGTGGCAAACCTGCTCCTGACTATAACCATAATATGGATATCTTTGCTAAATCGATGGTGGAGCGTTGGTACGACTACTTTATCGAGCGTCCAGGTACAGGCAAACGAGTTAATTCTGGAGGTGCAAAGATTGTATTCTCGGATACCAATACCCATTGGCGTGGCGAGGTAAACTACCGCACAAGCGGTGTTACCGATGCTATGCGTATACCAAAGGATGCTTTCTATGCACATAAGGTGATGTGGGATGGATGGGTTACTCCTGAGCGTGACAATACATATATCGTTGGTCACTGGAACTACGACAAGGGTGTGAAGAAACCTGTATATGTTGTTTCTACTGGCGATAGCGTTGCTCTCTACCTTAATGGTAAGGCTTTGGCGGCAGGCAAGCGTTCTTATGAGTATCTATATACTTTCGACAATGTGGCTTACGAACCAGGCAAACTTGAGGCTGTTAGCTATCGTGAAGGCAAAGAGATTTCACGATATGCTATAGAAACAGTGGGAGAGCCATATAAGATTAAGCTCACAACTATCGAAAACCCAGAAGGCTTCAAGGCTGATGGTGCCGACTTGGCATTGGTGCAGATAGAAATTGTAGACAAGCAAGGTCGTCGCTGTCCATTAGACAACCGAATGATAGACCTTCATCTATGGGGCGAAGGCAAGTTGCTTGGCGGTATCGCTACTCCTATAACCAAGAATGCAGACAAGGCTGAGGCTAAGAAGAATGCTGAGAATGGTAAGGAAGGTATGCTCGATGGTCCACAGACTGTTTCAACATTTACCAACTTCATTGGCGAATCATCATTGCCTGTAGAGTGTGGTGTAAATAGAGTGTTTGTTAGAAGCACCGTTAATGCAGGTGAGATTAATCTAACAGCAGCTGCTAAAGGTCTTGCTCCTGTCACCATCACCATGCATACATCGGCTATCGATACCCGTAATGGTGTGAGCACATACAACCCTTCGTTGACTCTGAAGTCTGTTCTCACTCGTGGTGAGACTCCTTCTACTCCTTCATATAAGGATGTTTCAACATCTGTAGACATCGTTTCTGCCAAGGCTGGCTCTAACCAAAAGAATATCGTAAACTCATACGACGACAACGAACTCTCAGAATGGAAGAGCGATGGCAACAAGGAGAATGCTTGGGCGACTTATACCTTCGCTAAGAAGGAAAAGGTTGACGAAGTAGTGATTAAGCTCACAGGCTGGCGCAATAAATGCTATCCTTTGGCAATATATTCAGGCAAGAAGCTACTATGGAAGGGTATGACATACGCCACACTTGGCTATGTTCATATACCACTTACCAAGGTAGTGGCTACAAAGGATATCACAATAAAGATGCTTGCTCCTTCTGTCGATAGCAATGCCTTTGGAGACACCAAGGAGTTGGCTGGTGGCAATGCTGGTGAACTTGATAGATTCGTGAGCAAGAAGGGTAAAGTGGACTTGCGAATTGTGGAAGTAGAGTTCCATAAGTCGTTGTAAGCATAACGAGTATTACTATAATTCATGTTTCATAAGTAGATTAAAGTAATCAAAATGAGATTATTTATTTTAGTAGAAAAAGTTAGGTGATTAAATTGGGTGGGGCAGTGATGTTCCACCCAATTGTTTTTATTATAGCTTTAACTTTTCTAAATAAATTTGTTTATCTGGATGTTGTTGTAATAAAATTATGTATCTTTGCATAATACTATCTTAAGTAGATATCAAAACTAAAAAACTAAACATAAACAATGAAAATACTAATTCTATTAGCGTTGGCTTTGCCAATGTTGTTTGCTTGCGCCAATGCGCAGACAGCACGCAAACTGAAGATTGTAAACTCAGCCGATGGCGAGTCTACACTCGAAGTATTCTTGCCTGAGAATCCATCGGGTAGGGCTGTAGTTGATTGTCCTGGTGGTGGCTATTCGCATCTTGCTATGCAACACGAAGGCTACGACTGGGCTGAGTATTTCAATAAGCAAGGCATTGCACTATGCGTATTGAAATATCGTATGCCAAATGGCGACCGCAATATTCCGCTCTCTGATGCTTATAATGCAATAAAGACTGTTAGAGATAGTGCTGCTCAATGGCATATTAATCCACACGATGTTGGTATCATGGGCTTCTCAGCTGGTGGACATCTTGCTTCTTCTGTAAGTACACATGCTCCTTTCTATGCTCGTCCAGACTTCTCGATTTTGGTTTATCCTGTTATCTCTATGGATGAACGCGAAACACACAAAGGTTCTTGTGTAGGTTTCCTTGGCGAAGGTAGAAATGACAAAGCATTGGTGAAAGAATGGTCTAACTATAATGCTGTGCGTCGTCACCTCACTCCTCCTGCTATCCTTCTTATGGCAGCCGACGATAGAGTGGTGCCACCATTGACTAATGGTATGAAGTATTATGAAGCTATGCGCAGATGTGGCAACGAATGTGCTATGTATATCTATCCTTCTGGTGGTCATGGCTTTGGCTTCCGTAGCAACTACACCTTCCACGACCAAATGCTCTACGAGCTTACCACATGGTTAAAGAATCTTCCTTCGCCTAAGGCAGATGCTCAACGTGTTGCTTGTATCGGCAATAGCATCACCGATGGCTCAGGTATCGATATGGCAGAGGTGAATGGTTATCCTGCTCAGTTGCAGAAGATGCTGGGTAAAGACTATTATGTGAAGAACTTCGGTGTAGGCGCTCGCACTATGCTCAACAAGGGTGACCATCCTTATATGAAGGAGTTGGCATGGAAAGATGCCTTGGCTTTCAATCCTAACATCGTGGTTATAAAACTTGGCACCAACGACTCAAAGGACCAAAACTGGAAGTATGGTAATGAATATGAGGCAGATATGCAGCAGATGATAGACTCGCTCAAAGCATTGCCTGCAAAGCCAAGAATATGTATCGCTACTCCTATCCCAGCTTTCAAACCATCTTGGACTATCAACGATAGCGTAATTGTTAATGGTATTACACCTATTATATATAAGCTCGCTCAGAAGAACAAACTTGAGGTGATAGACCTGCATTCAGCATTCAAGGATAATGATGGCAAGCAGATGCAACGAGATGGTATTCATCCTACAGAAAATGGAGCTAAGCAGATGGCAACAATCATAGCGGCAACATTAAAATCAGAGCCTAAGGTAGTAACCAAGGCTGTAATCAGAAAATCTAAGCATAAAAAATGATTTTTTACTATAGATTTTGATAAAACGACACTCGCAGCGTAATATTTTCCAAAAATGAGGAGAAAAATACTTTGTGAGTGTCGCTTTTTTATTTAATTTTGCAGCAGAATCATGTTATTGGGTGTTATTACGCCAATATATTCTTCAAACGAACTAAGAAAAATAATACCTAAATTAATAACTTAAAAACAAAACGTATGAACAAGCGATTACTTATTTCTTTCGCTGCTATCATGGGTGCCATGACATCGTTTGCTTACAATGTAGGCGATTATGTATTTACTCATGATGCAAAATTCAAGGTGGTAGGTGATAACCTTATCGCTAATGGAAACTTTGCTTCCAATTATGACGGTTGGAAAGATTATTCCGATGGTGCTCTTAGCCCAGACTATTGGTCAATTGAAACTGGTGCTGCTCAGGATGGTGGCAATGTTATCCAGAGTGCTGATGCTTCTGCCGATCTTACAGGCAACTATATGTATCAGGCTGTTCCTTTTGAGTCGGGTAAGACTTATGTTGTTACATTTAAGATGAAGGGTGTTGAACCAGGAACATCTTCTATCACTCAGAAGACATCTAACTATGTTGACGTTTTCGCCAACGCAGATGGTACTGTAAGCAAGACTGCAGACCGTTTCCAGCAGGTAGCAACAACAGATGCTTTAAATGCTGAATGGACAAGCTATTCTTATTCTTTCACAGATACCGTAACTGGTGGTTCTACTGGTTACATCGTAGTTAGCTTTGGTCAGTTGACACAGGGTACACAGATTTCAGATGTTGAGATTCGTGAGGTTCAAAGCGTATTTGATACTCGTATCTCTGATAAGGAGATCGCTTATGCTAAGTCACTTCTCGCTCTTGATGACTTCAAGAATGGTCGTGATGTATTTAGCGGTACGTTAGAGAGTATTATGGGCGCATTTGGTACTCCAGAAATGGATGATCCTTCTGCAGCAGAGGAAGCTCTTAAGAGTTTCGTTGAAGCAGAGACTATTTTCCTCGATGCTAACTCTTATGATGTATCAAGCATGATCGACAGCAAAGCTCTTTGGAGAACAAAGATTCAGAAGGCTAATGGTAAATATGGTGACTGGTATGTAGAGGGTAACACCCGTTGGTTCCACGATCCTTCATCAGATCCATATATCCGTGACTATTTCCCAGGTTATTATACATTGAATGCTGGTACAGCTAAGATTGTTAAGAAAATGCCTGCTGGTAAGTATTTCTTCTCTTGTGAATCAAAGGGACATCGTATGGCTGGTACAGGTAAGGCTACTCAGAATGTTCCTGATTATACTTGGACAGTTGAAGGTTGTAAGGTATTCGTTGGTAATGACTCTGTAGCCTTTAACCTCGATCAGCGTAACTTCGAGCGTCACTTCGTTATGAGCACTGTTGCTGATGGTGATACTCTTAACGCAGGTTTCTGGCATCCAGGTTTGACACAATCTCTTGGTGGTCAGATTTACGTTCAGAACCCTGTTCTCCGTATCGTTGGCGACAACTCTAATGGTGAGATGCAGAAATACGTAGAAGACTATGTTGCTCTTAATGCTATCGCTACTCAGGCAAATTCTCTTAAGGTAATGCTCGATTCTGCAGTTGTTGTTGCTGCCAAGGCTGAATATCCTTGGGGTAAGGCTGAGTTGAATGACACTACTACTAAGTATCAGGCTGTTTATAATGAACTTTCTGTTCTTCAGCCAGGTGCTGAGCTCTTTGATGTGGCTGCTGACTCTTTGAAGCAGAGCATGAGTATCGTTCGTTCTGCTATCAATGCTTACTATAGCTTGAACGCTCCTTACACAGATCTTAAGGCTCAGATTGCACAGGCTAACGAAAGTCTCAATTTGCCAGCTAACGCTAATGGCGACAAGGCTTCTTTCAAGACTGTTATCGATAAGGCTCAGGCTCTCATCAACAGTGCTACAGCTGAATACAACGAGGAACTCGCTCAGCAGATGAAGGACGCTAAGACTGAACTTGCTGATGCTCAGTCTGCATTCGAGGCTACAACTGCTGCTTTCAACAATCCTTCAGAAGTCCAGATTGCAAATCCTTTCTTTGCAGGTGCAAGTAAATACAAAATCCCAACTGGATGGACTGGTGTAATGGACGAAAATTCAAATGCTAAATGGAAGGGCGGTTCTGACAAGAACTATGAGAATGGTACTTACGTTTGTTCATGGAAAGGATATACATACTACCCAAAGAATAGCCTTGCTCAGCAGGTAAATGTTTTGAAGTCTGGTGTATATGTATTGTCTTGTCAGACCATTTGCTACAACGAAAATGGTAGTAGAGATGGTGATCGCAATACTCATAGCGGTGTATTCTACTATGGTAAGCTCACAGAGAGTGCTGATACAATCGCAGCTCACATGATTCATACAAACCGCAACGTTGGTTATTATCCAGAGATTTACGCTGTTGTTTACGATAAGGCTGATGAGGCAGAAACAAGCCTTGAGCTTGGTTACAACGCTTTGAACAACACTTGCTGCAACCAGTACACATTCGGTGGTAACCACTTGCGCTATATGGGTCCTAAGGCTAAGTTTGATACTGATCTTGCTGCAGCTCTTGCAGCTTCACTTGAGAAGGGTGCTGCTATGTACCAGTCTATTGCAAGCTTTGAAAACGATGCAACTGTTGAGACAAACACAAACCTTACATATGGTAACATCTACATCAACCTCGGTCACGCTGTAGATTATGCTCAGGCTGCTGAGACTTCTTCACAGAAGATGACAGCTTACTATCAGCTCCAGGATGCTATCAAGAACGCTAACGTAGTTGTTACTGGTGTGAAGGGTATCATTGCAGAGCCAGTCGCTAAGATTCAGAAGGGTGTTTATACTCTCACTGGTGTTAAGGTTGCTGACAATGCAGCTAACCTCCCACAGGGTCTTTACATCGTAAATGGCAAGAAGGTTATCGTTAAGTAATTCGTATTAAATATTAGTTCTATCCGATTTTAGGATATTTTCTATTATCAATATAAAGAGCCGTCCTCATGTAGGGAGAGCACTGAAAAACCTCTCAAATTCTTTTATGTCTAAAAATAATGCTCATATG
>ENA-OUOY01000396-OUOY01000396.1-human-gut-metagenome-genome-assembly--contig:-NODE-396-length-31180-cov-11.426827_pt1 | contig 31180 bp, 30 predicted proteins | sample MGYA00237937_ERZ548767 | MGnify/ENA primary metagenome ERZ548767 (study PRJEB26490, sample SAMN05356887) | human gut metagenome | biome: terrestrial biome; feature: human-associated habitat; material... | reverse complement strand
GCTCTGCCTTTGGAATCCGCTAAAGGGTTATCAACCCTTTAGAATCCCATTATTAAAAACCTTTTTGTCATTTTAGTGCTGAAAAAGCCTGTTTTAATGTTGATACGGGAACGATATCGATAGAATATTCCTCGGGATCTACAGCCGATACAGACTGCTTTGGAACTATGCAGGTCTTGAATCCCATTCGTTCAGCTTCTTTTATTCGCTGCGTTATATGCGAAACCGAACGTATCTCGCCGCCAAGACCGATTTCACCGAATGCGATAAGTTCCTCATCGATAGGTTTGTCCATGACTCCCGAGTACAAAGCGAGTGCGACAGGCAGGTCGCCCGCAGGTTCGTCAAGTCGAAAACCTCCGACAATATTGAGGTAAACGTCAAGAGTGCTCATGTATATGCCGAGTCTCTTTTCGAGTACTGCAATAATTATGTTGAGTCTGTTGAAATCAAAACCCGTTACCATTCTTCTCGGAGCGGAATAGCTTGTTTTGGCGGCAAGAGCCTGAACTTCGGCAAGAATAGGGCGGCTGCCCTCCATAACACAGGCAACGCAGGTTCCCGAGACATTATGCGGTCTGCCCGAAAGCAGCATTTGCGAGGGATTTTCAACTTCTCGCAGACCCTTGTCTATCATTTCAAAAACTCCGATTTCGTTGGTCGAACCGAAACGGTTCTTAACCGCTCTCAGCAGGCGGTAACTCTGGTGGCGTTCGCCCTCGAAGTAGAGAACTGCGTCCACGATATGCTCCATGACTTTCGGGCCTGCAATAGCTCCGTCCTTGTTGACATGACCGACAATAATTATCGGGATCTCGCGGTCTTTGGCGGTATGCATGAAAAGATTTGTACACTCGCGCACCTGAGTAAGACTTCCGGGACTGGAACTTATCCTGCCTATGCTCATGGTCTGAATTGAATCTATTATAGCGATATCGGGACTGCTCGCAGATATGGTCGAGGCAACAGATTCCGCATCGGTAGCTGTTAAAATGTAGAGATTTTCTGAATCAACGCCAAGTCTTTGAGCGCGGAGTTTTATCTGTCTCGCGGATTCCTCTCCCGAAACATAGAGAATAGAGTGCTCCTCGCCAAGATACTGGCAGACTTGCAGCAGGATCGTGCTCTTGCCGATACCCGGTTCGCCTCCGAGCAGAACGAGCGAGCCTTTTACGAGACCGCCGCCGAGAACACGGTTCAGTTCGCCGATTCCCGTATCATAGCGAACATCACTGTCAACTCCGATATCTTCGAGTTCAAGGATATTGTCGCAGAGATCGGGGGCACTTCCGCGCGATACCGAACCTCCCGATGAGGGAAGGCTTTCCGCAAGTTCCTCCTCAAAGCTGTTCCAAGCGCCGCAGGAGGGGCATTTTCCATTCCATTTTGAGCTTTCAAATCCGCATTGATTGCAGGTGTAGATATATTTAGATTTAGCCATGTTATATTCCTCAGAGTAAAGCAGCGGTTATGCCGTCATCATCGGCTATGTACTTCCTGCCGAAAGTGATCAGGTTTTCGGAGGGAGTAAAGCTTTCAGGAGCGCTGTCCCCGATACAGTCGAATGACAGCTCACCGTCTGCATTGGTAAAGAAAACGACTTTCTGCGAGATATCATAGTTCACTTCGCCTGCCGAGCCGAAAGCACTGAGGACTTCGATAAGCTTGTCGTCTGCCAATGTGAAAATGCGGCAGGAATTGTCAATATAAGTACCAGAGGAAAAAACAAGTTCGGGAGAATCGTCGCCGTTGAGGTCGCAGATCTCGAATGCGGGAGAATAAAAAGCGGTGTCCGAGTAGTCGGCGGCAAGTTCGGAAATTTTAGTGCGGAACAGTTCCTTTTGCTTGTCGCTGAGAACTGCGCCCCAGCTTTCTGATGAATGTACAGCGTAGCTGAGCGATTCGGGAGAGAATGAGTATTTTCTTCCAACGGTGAGCGACTGAGCGTTTTTATAGTCCGCGAGAGCCTTGTCGTAATCGGGAAGTGCAACGCTTTCGCCGTTTATCTCGTATGAGATCGCAGCCCCGCTTGCGGCTGAGGCAGAATTATTGTAAAATTTTACTGCTGATTCAAGCTGATCCTCGGTTATGGTAAAATATTCGCCGATAACGAAACCGTCACCGTCATATTCGTATCCTACAGCCGAAGAGGCAGGGGCAAAGAAAAATACGCCGTTTGCGCCGAGTTCGGCAAGATCCTGCACTGCTCCGTCAATATATGTGTATACTTTGCACATCGTTGAAGGCTGGGGATCGGGTGAAATTATAAGTTCGGGCGAGCCGTCACCGTTCAGATCGCGAAGATCAAAGCGTGAATCGGAATTGGCTGAAAAAGAATTAAGCTTGTTTTCGTAAGCCTCCTGCCAGTCAAAAACTATGCTTGCAGGAGAAATAGGCTTGGAGTTATTTTTGTCCGATGATTTTTTTGATTTCTGAGATGAGCAGCCTGCTGAAACCGCGCATATGAACGCGGCGGCAACTGCGGCAGAGATGTATCTGTTCAATTTGTGAAGCCTCCTGATGATTTATCGTGTGAAGATATAGGCTGTGTAGCCTGCGTACAAGGCGAGCATTGCCGCACCATTCCAGCGGATGAGCCTTTTTTTCGGCAGGCAGAATATGAGGACTATCATGCTCATGACGATGAGAACTGCGCTGTCGATGAGGTTCTCGTTAGTGTAGGAAACGGGGGAGATAGCTGAAGCTATGCCGAGGACAAAGAGAATGTTGAAGATGTTAGAGCCGATAACATTTCCCAGCGCCATGTCAAGCTCGTTTTTCCTTGCAGCAACGACAGAGGTTACAAGCTCGGGGAGACTTGTTCCGAGGGCGACGATCGTCATGCCGATGAGGTTTTCAGACATACCGAAAGCGCGCGCTATGTCAGAAGCTCCCTCTACGACCATTTCGCCGCCTGCCGCGATCGCAGCAATTCCTCCGACCATGTAGAGAATGCACTTCCATACGGGCATTATTTTGTATTCGTCCGCCTCGGGAGCAGAGTTGTCCCTTGATTTTTTTGCCGAGTATATCATGATAAGCAGAAATACCACAAAGAGCACGAGAAATAAGATACCGTCGAATCTGCCCACTACGCCGTCAATTCCGCCGAGCGCCATAAGGAGACCAGCCATGACTATCGAAAACGGAAAGTCGCGTTTAAGTGTTGTTCCGTCAACTGTCAGCGGACATAAAACTGCACATATTCCGCATACGACCATGAGATTGAAAATGTTTGAGCCTATGACATTGCTTATGGCAAGGTCGTTTTTAGCTGCAATTGAAGCCGAAACGCTTACCGAAGTTTCCGGCAGACTCGTTCCCATTGCAACAATGGTCATACCTATTATAATGGAAGGGACACGAAGCTTTTTAGCCACAGATGAGCTTCCCTCAACGAAAAAATCCGCTCCCTTGATAAGCAGAACGAAACCGACGATCAGATAAATGTACTTGAGCATTAATGCTATCCTCCTGAAATTTAAACTTAAAGCAACAACAGTATAACATATTATAGGAAATAAAGCAACTGTCAGAAGATGAAAATTTACACTGAAAAAAGCTGCGGCGGTGAAAAGGAAACTACGGGCTTTGTCAAGATATACCAAAATAATGCGATTTGTATTAAAATAACAGAGAAATCGCAGAAAAATCTTGTTAAAACTTAAAAATCGAGAAATTTGTTGAATTTGTGACAGAGATGTGATATAATTCAATCGGTATGCTTTTCAGCCCTTTTGCCGCAGTAAGCCGAAGGTCGGGAGCGCATAAATTCGCGGGATAATTTCCGCAGTTCGGAGGAATATAAATGACAGCAGCACAAATCTTTGCCATTATAATCTTTGTCGGAATGTTCGTTATGGTCGTTCTCGATAAGATCGAAAGGCACTATGTAACACTCGGCAGCGGAGCTTTAATGCTTATCGTTGTATTCGGCGTTTGTATGCGAAGCGGCAGCGCAGTCTGGAATACGCTTGCGCTCAAGGGCTTTGCAACAGAATCGTTCTGGTATCAGGTCACTGAGAGCGAAAGCAAGGGCATCAACTGGGCGACTATCGTCTTTATAGCGGGTATGATGGTCATGGTCGAAGGCATGGCGAAAGCCGGATTTTTCAGATGGCTTTGCATGAGGATAGCTTACCTCGTAAAATGCAAAACAGTTCCGATCTTCATTACATTTATGGTAATGTCAGCAGTCCTTTCAATGTTTATCGACAGCATTACGGTGATCATGTTCCTTGCTGCGGTTACTATCGAGCTTGCACAGCTTCTTAAATTCAATCCGGTTCCGATGATTTTGTCAGAGGTATTCTGCGCAAACCTTGGCGGAAGTGCGACAATGTGCGGAGATCCGCCCAACATTATCATAGGTACTTCTCTTGGATATTCTTTCTTTGACTTTCTTGAAAACACAGGTCTTATTGCAGGTATCTGCCTCGTAGTCTCGGTTATTTTCCTTTATTTTGCTTTCAGAAAGGAAATTTCGGGCGGAAACGGCGAGCCTGTTGACATGAGCAAGTTCCCCAAGCCTTCCGAGGCTATCACAAACAAGAGAGACTTCATCGTGAGCAGCATAATCTTCGGCTGCGCAGTAGTTCTTCTTGTAACTCACTCAACAACACATCTCACAGTTGCTACTATCGGACTTTTCATTGCAGTTATTACGCTTATATTTAATGCGAAGCACGCGGTAGAGCTTCTTAAAAAGGTCGACTATAAAACACTCCTTTTCTTCATCGGACTTTTCATAGTTGTAAGCGGACTTGAGGAGACAGGTATACTCAAGCTTATCGCTAACTTCATCGGCGATATAAGCGGCGGCAATGTAATGCTCATGATCGCGATCATCCTCTGGGTATCGGCTATCGCCAGCGCATTCGTTGACAACATTCCTTTTGCAGCTACTATGGTTCCGATCATTCAGAGCCTTTCGGCTTCGTCAGGCGTATCGCTCGGAACACTTGCATGGGCACTCTCAATCGGTACTGATATCGGCGGAAGTGCAACACCTATCGGAGCTTCCGCAAACGTTGTCGGAACTTCCGTTGCAGCAAAGAACGGCTATCCTATCGGCTGGGGCAAATACTGCCGCAGAATAGCTCCTGCTACAGTTATCGTGCTCGCAATTTCAACAGTATATCTTTTTGTAAGATATCTTTAATAGACAGAACAGGAGGATTATATTATGGGACAGATCATTATTTCCGTCGGACGTGAATTCGGAAGCGGCGGACGAGTTATCGCAGAGGCTCTTGCGGAGAGATTCAATATTCCGATTTATGACCGCCACCTGATAACCGATATTGCAGAAAAGACCGGTCTTACCCCCGAGGAGATCGAAAAGTACAACGAGAATCCCAAGCACAGAATATGGTCACGTTCTGTCCGCGGCTACAGCAACTCAATCGAGGATAATATCGCTGAGATGCAGTTCAAGATAATTGATGACAAGGCAAAGAGCGGCGAGTCCTTTGTAGTTGTCGGACGCTGCTCAGAGACAAAGCTGAGAAAGTATGACGGACTCTGCTCACTGTTCATTCTCGCTGACATGGACGCTAAGATAAAGCGCGTTATGGAACTTTACGAGCTTGACGAGGAGGGCGCAAAGGAGTTCATCACCAAGAAGGACAAGAAGAGAAAGCGCTATCATAACTACCACTGCACAGGTTCATGGGGCGATTCAAGACTCTATGATCTCTCTATCAACAGCACACGCCTCGGGATCGAGGGAACTGTTGACTTTCTCGAAAAATACATCAGAGCAAGAATGGAAAAGAACGCTTAAAAATCGGTTGAGGAGGTCGGAATCACATGAGAATACGTCATAAACCATGGGCAAAGCCCGAACTTGAAGCTTGTCCGTTCTATGTTCACGAACCGCAGCAGCAGATAGGTCATTGGCGTGAGCTTTTTGAGCACCCCGAAAGACCTCTTTACGTTGAACTCGGCTGCGGAAAAGGCGGCTTTATCTCGCAGGCAGCTCCGGCGCACAGAGATGTAAATTTCGTGGCAATGGACATCAAGAATGAAATGCTCGTTCTCGCCAAAAGAAAGCTTGAAGCGGCTTACGCGGAACTGGACGAGACTCCTGACAATGTCCGTATTGCCATTCAGAATATCGAGCGCATGGAGCTTGCGTGGAACGAAAATGACCGTGCCGACAGGATCTACATCAATTTCTGCAATCCGTGGCCCAAGAAAAAGCATAAAAAGCGCAGACTTACGCACACAAGACAGCTTCTGAATTATAAGAAGTTCCTGCGCGGTGAACTTTGGTTCAAGACCGATGATGACGAGCTTTTTGAGGAGTCGTTTGAGTATTTTGCTGAGGCAGGATACACGATAAAGTACAAGACCTTTGATCTTCACAGCGAAAGTCCGTATGAGAACTTTGTGACCGAGCACGAGAGAATGTTCACAGAAGAGGGCAAGAAGATAAAATTTCTGATTGCTGTTCCTAATATGGAGGGTTGATTTATGGAGTTTGAGAAAAAAATCAATAATAGGATCATTGTCGGCGGAGGTTCGGAAAGAACAGCGGGCGCAGGTTCTCTTGACAAGGCTGTAAAAGTCAACAAAAAAGTCCGTAAAAGAGCAATTGTGGCGGATATAGCCAAGGCAGCGCTTGCAGTAGGGATTTTTGCTTTGAGCCTAAAGATTAAAAAGAAGAAAAAGTAAAGAAAATGCCGCACAAGTTTGTGCGGCATTTCAGTTTGTCAAAAACACATTTCGGATAGCTTATAGGCATCTTGCGGGGCGTTGCCCCACACCCCACCAAAGGCTCTGCCTTTAGAATCCCATTATTAGTTAAACAGACCAATAATGTGTAGGTTATGTGCGTTATTTCTTTAAGAAAAATAATTGTGAATTTTCTGAAATTGCTTTACAAATAAATGCAGATGTGCTATAATAATAACAGCAAATTGAAACTGTCCTTTAAATCAATCCTGTGAGGTTGGCAAGGTGGGTATTTTTGTGTATAACTATATCTGTAGCTATAACTATAAGTATGCTCCCTGCCGTACAGGGGGCATTTTTGTTTGGAGGTGTATTTTTTGGAGACTAAACGCATTATCATGGACGATAAGGCTATAGGACGCGCAATTGCCCGTATCTCGTATGAGATCATCGAGAATAATAAGGGTACGGAAAACCTGTGCATTGTCGGTATTCTGTCACGCGGAGTCCCTATCGGCAGAAGAATCGCCGCAAAGCTCTCAGAGCTTGAAAAGACGGAAGTTCCGTTCGGTGCGCTTGATATTACCCCTTACAGAGACGATCTTACCGCGGAAAAAACTTCAGAAAATACTGATATTCCATTCGTTATAAGGGATAAGAATGTTGTTATTGTAGATGATGTTATTTTTACAGGCAGAAGCTCAAGAGCCGCGATAGACGCTCTCATAAAAAGAGGCCGTCCGCGTTCAATTCAGCTTGCGGTACTTGTTGACAGAGGACACCGCGAACTTCCGATACGTCCTGATTATGTGGGAAAGAATCTCCCTACGTCGCACAGCGAGGTGGTCAAGGTATCGGTGAAGGAACTCGACGGTGCGGACAGTGTCTGCATCTGCTGATAAATCAAAAAGGAGGACTGAAATGTCTGCTATACTCATTAAGAATATCCGCGCGGTTGATGCGAAAACAGACAAAGTAACCGATGTTCTGATAGATGACGGCGTTATTGCCGAGGTCGGAGAGAACCTGAGAACAGGTGCGGAGCAGTTCATTGACGGCACTGATCTGGTACTTATGCCGTCGCTGTTCGATATGCACGTTCACCTGCGCGACCCCGGATTTACCCACAAAGAGGACGTTCTCACGGGCTGTGCAGCAGCTCTTGCGGGCGGAGTTACCGGTGTTCTTGCAATGCCGAACACGAATCCGCCCTGCGATAATCCCGAAACTATCCGCTATATCATTGAAAAGGCTGAGGGCACGGGAGTTGATGTTTATCCTGTCGGCTGTATCACAAATGGCATGAGCGGAAACGGACTCTGTGACTATGCCGCACTCAAGGAGGCTGGCTGCATTTGTATTTCCGATGACGGCAGACCCGTAGAAAATGCCGAGCAGATGAGAAAGGCTCTTGAGCTTTCAAACGAGAACGGACTGCTTGTTGCTTCACATTGCGAAGATCTGAGTATTATAAACGGCGGTATCATGAACAAGGGCGAGACTTCCGCCAAGCTTGGTGTAAAGGGAATGGACAGAGCCTCGGAGGACTACATTACCGCACGAGAGATGATACTTGCTTCATCTGTCAATGCAAGAATACACATCTGCCACGTTTCAACCGAGGGCAGCGCTGCGGAGATACGCTTTGCGAAGTCAAGAGGAGTAAAGGTGACCTGCGAGACTGCTCCTCACTACTTCATGCTCACGGACGAGCTGCTTGCAAAGCGTGATGCAGACTACAGAATGAACCCTCCGCTCAGGACTCCTAAGGACGTAAGAGCTATCATTGACGCTGTCAAGGACGGCACTATCGACTGCATTATCACAGACCATGCTCCGCACGCGGCTGAGGAGAAGGCTGACTTTGAGAAAGCTCCGAACGGTGTGGTCGGCCTTGAAACTTCACTCGCGGCAACTCTTACCGCACTCTATCACACGGGCGAAATTTCGCTGAACAGAGTCGTGGAGCTTATGTGCGTGAATCCGAGAAAACTCCTCGGACTTGAAGTGCCTGCAATTCAGCCGGGAAAGACAGCGGATCTCGTTATTGCGGATATCAACAGAAAATGGACTGTTGATCCCGAAAAGCTTCACTCAAAATCACATAATACAGTTTTCAAGGGCATGACTCTTACGGGAAAGCCGCTTGTTACTATATCAAAAGGAATAATCAAATACGACGAAAGGTGAGATATTATGTCATTTGACAGACTTATTGAAAGAATAATCGAACTAAAGAATCCTACGGTGGTTGGTCTTGATCCCAAGCTGGAATACGTTCCCGAATACATTCAGAGACGCTATCTTGACGATGACGGCTGGACTATGAAAGCGGCTGCAAAAGCAATTTTCGCGTTCAATCAGGCGATAATCGACGAAATACACGATATCGTTCCCGCTATCAAGCCGCAGGCAGCTTACTATGAGATGTACGGACACTACGGAATCAAGACTCTTGAAAGAACTATCAAGTATGCTCACCTTAACGGAATGTTTGTCATCACGGACGGCAAGAGAAACGATATCGGCGCAACTATGGAGGCTTACACAAAGGCTCATCTCGGTACAGTTGATATCGGTGAGAGCAAGGTAGAGCCTTTCGGTGCGGACGCCCTTACGGTAAACGGCTATCTCGGAACTGACGGAATCTCTCCGCTGCTCAATGTTTGCCGCGATACCGACAAGGGTATCTATGTTCTCGTTAAAACTTCCAACCCCTCGTCGGGCGAACTTCAGGATATGAAGCTTGCGGACGGCAGAACGGTTTACGAGGCTATGGGCGATATGTGTGAGAAGTGGGGAAGTGATGCGATCGGCAAATACGGCTACTCAGATGTAGGAGCTGTTGTCGGAGCAACTTATCCTGAAATGCTCACAGAACTCAGACAGAGACTTCCGCATACTATGTTCCTCGTTCCCGGATACGGAGCTCAGGGCGGCGGAGCTGAGGGACTCAAGGGCGGATTTGACAAGAATGGTCTTGGCGCTATCGTTAACTCCTCACGCGCAGTTATGTGCGCATATAAAAAGGAAGGCTGCGATGAGCGTGATTTCGCCAAGGCAGCCCGCCGCGAGGCTATCCGCATGAGAGACGATATCACACAGCATATCAGCCTCTGAACCTGCGGCAGGGAAACATGATCTGCATACTCTACATTCTGCCGCACAATGGCGTGGGGCAGGATCCACATATCTACGGTTACTGCGAAAGGAATGATCCTAATGTCTTTATTCAATCAAGGCGAAAAAGCTTACCTCATGCTTGCTGACGGGCAGGTATTCGAGGGAAGAAGCTTCGGCGCAAAGGGTACCGTTATCGGTGAGGTCGTATTTACAACTGGTCTCACAGGTTATCAGGAAACCCTTACCGACCCGAGCTATTACGGTCAGATAGTTACCCAGACTTTTCCTCTTATCGGAAATTACGGTGTTAACTCACAGGACAGCGAATCTGCAAAGTCCTATGTAAGCGGCTACATTGTAAGAGAATGGTGCAATGCTCCGTCAAATTTCCGCTGTGAGGGAAACATAAACGATTTTCTCACCGAGCACAACATAATCGGTATACACAATATTGATACCAGACGCCTTACAAGAATAATTCGTGAGGTTGGCGTTATGAACGGCGTTATCACAACAGAGGACGTTTACGCAAAAAAGGACGAGCTTCTTGAAAAAATACGCGCTTTTGAAGTTAAAAACGCAGTAAAGAGCGTTACAAATACGGAAACTCTTACATATTCCGATGAGGATCCGAGGTTCCGCGTTGTGCTTTTTGATTTCGGCTATAAGCGCAATATACGCAAGGAACTTGTAAAGCGCGGCTGCGAGGTCATCGTAGTTCCGGCTTATACAACAGCCGAGCAGGTAAAGGAACTTGCTCCTGACGGAATCATGTTCTCGAACGGCCCCGGAGATCCGACCGAGAATGTTGAGATAATCGAAAACATAAAGGAGATACAGAAGCTTGGCATTCCGATTTTCGGCATTTGCCTTGGTCACCAGCTCATGGCTCTCGCAAACGGCGGAAAGACAGAAAAGCTCAAGTACGGTCACAGAGGTGCAAATCAGCCTGTTATCGACCTTGAAAGCGGACTCACTTATGTAACGAGTCAGAACCACGGATATGCGGTCATCGGCGAGAGCATTTCTCCCGAAGTCGGTCATGTCTCACATATCAACGCAAACGATAAGACCTGCGAGGGTATTCGTTATACTGCGGTAAACGCAAGAACGGTGCAGTTCCATCCCGAGGCGCACGGAGGCCCGCTGGATACAGCGTACCTGTTTGATGAGTTTGTTGAGACAATGGGAAAGGAGCGTGACTGATATGCCGCTGAGAAAGGATATCAAAAAAGTACTCGTTATAGGTTCAGGCCCTATCGTTATAGGACAGGCTGCCGAGTTTGACTATGCAGGAACTCAGGCTTGCCGCGCATTAAAGCAGGAGGGACTTGAAGTTGTCCTCGTAAACTCGAATCCTGCGACCATTATGACCGATAAGGCTATGGCTGATAAGGTCTACATTGAGCCGCTTACACTTGACGTTGTAAAGAGGATAATCGAGATCGAAAAGCCAGACAGCGTTCTTTCAACACTCGGCGGACAGACAGGTCTTACACTTTCCATGCAGCTTGCTGCTGAGGGATTTCTTGATTCGCACAATGTAAAGCTTCTCGGCGCAGACCCCGAAACTATCCACAAGGCTGAGGACAGACAGGCTTTCAAGGACACAATGGAGAAGATCGGCGAGCCGTGCATTCCCTCAAAGGTCGTTGAAACCGTTGATGATGCAGTAGAGTTTGCAAAAGTTATCACATACCCCGTGATCGTCCGTCCTGCATTCACACTCGGCGGAACAGGCGGTGGAATTGCTCAGAACGAGGAGGAACTCCGCGATATTGCAACAAACGGACTCCGCCTTTCGCCTATCACACAGGTTCTTATCGAAAAGTGCATAAGCGGCTGGAAGGAGATCGAGTTTGAGGTTATCCGTGACGCAAAGGGCAACGTTATCACTGTATGTTCTATGGAGAACTTCGACCCCGTAGGCGTTCATACAGGCGACAGTATCGTTATCGCGCCCGCTGTTACACTCAGCGACAGAGAGTATCAGATGCTCAGAACGGCTGCTATCAACATAATCAAGGAACTGAAAGTCGAGGGCGGCTGTAACTGTCAGTTTGCACTTCACCCCACAAGCTTTGAGTATGCAGTTATCGAGGTAAACCCCAGAGTTTCGCGTTCATCGGCGCTTGCTTCAAAGGCAACAGGCTATCCGATAGCAAAGACTGCGGCAAAGATAGCTGTCGGCTACACTCTTGATGAAATCATAAATCAGGTTACAGGCAAGACCTATGCCTGCTTTGAGCCTGCACTCGACTATGTAGTAGTAAAGTTCCCGAAATGGGCGTTTGATAAATTCGTTTATGCAAAGAGAACTCTCGGTACACAGATGAAGGCTACCGGCGAGGTAATGGCTATCGGAACAAGTTTCGAGCAGGCTATGATGAAAGCGGTTCGCTCGGTTGAACTCGGACTTGACAGCATGAACCTTAAAAAGCTTGAAAAGCTCACGACCGAAGAAGTTCGCGCAAAGCTCCACGATGTTGATGACGAGCGTTCGTTCGTGGTATTTGAGGCTCTTAAACGTGGAATAACTCCCGAGGAGATCCACGAGATAACAATGATAGACAACTGGTTCCTCTACAAGCTGCTCAATCTTGCTGAACTCGAAAAATGGCTTGCAGACGGCGAACTTACCGAGGAAAAGTACAATATTGCCAAGCAGTACGGCTATCTCGACAGCACGATTGAGAGAATATCAGGAAAGAAATGCCCGACTCACAAGAGTGCGGTCTACAAGATGGTAGATACCTGCGCAGGCGAATTCAAGGCAGAAACTCCTTATTTCTACTCGACATTCGATGAGGAGAACGAGGCTGCCGAGTTTATAGAAAGGCAGAACACAGGCAAGAAAAAGGTGATCGTTTTCGGTTCCGGCCCTATCAGGATCGGACAGGGAATCGAGTTCGACTACTGCTCTGTTCACTGCGTATGGACTCTCAAGGAACTTGGCTACGAGGCTGTAATATGCAACAATAACCCCGAAACCGTTTCAACCGATTTCGATACAGGTGACAGACTTTACTTTGATCCGCTCACCAAGGAGGACGTTCAGTCGATAATAGATACTGAAAAGCCTTACGGCGTTGTTGTTCAGTTCGGCGGACAGACAGCTATCAAGCTGACGAGATACCTTTCCGATATGGGCGTAAGAATTCTCGGAACATCAGCTGATATGATAGATGCGGCTGAGGACAGAGAGCGTTTTGACGAAATACTCGAAAAGTGCGCTATTCCGCGTCCTAAGGGACACACGGTAATGACTACTGATGAAGCTGTGGCTGCTGCCGAAGATCTCGGTTATCCCGTGCTTCTGCGTCCGTCATACGTTCTCGGCGGTCAGAATATGATAATCGCTCATTCAAAGGCTGACGTAGTTGAGTATATGGGAATTATCACAAGCCACATGATAGAGAATCCTGTCCTCATCGACAAGTATATGATGGGTACAGAGGTCGAGGTCGATGCTATCTGTGACGGCGAGGACTTCCTTATCCCCGGAATCATGGAGCATATCGAGCGCGCAGGCGTTCATTCGGGCGACTCGATTTCGATATATCCTGCACAGCACCTCTCCGAGCGTATAAAGAGGATCATTGTTGAGTATACGAGAAAGCTTTCAAAGGAACTGAACGTTATCGGTCTTGTAAATATTCAGTATGTTGTCTATAATCATGAGGTCTATGTTATCGAGGTAAACCCGCGTTCATCAAGAACTGTTCCGTATATAAGCAAGGTTACGGGAATACCTATGGTCGATATTGCCACAAAGATAATGTTCGGCGCAAAGCTCAAAGATATGGGCTACAAGAGTGGACTTTATCCCGCAGGCGATTACGTTGCGGTAAAAGTTCCTGTGTTCAGCTTTGAAAAGCTTACAGACGTTGACACAATGCTTGGCCCTGAGATGAAGTCAACGGGCGAGTGTCTCGGTATCGGACGCAATCTTGAGGACGCACTCCTCAAGGGACTTACTGCGGCAGGCTTTGACCTCAAGCGCGAGGGCGGAGTTCTCATTTCCGTTCGTGACAGCGACAAGCAGGAGGTTCTGCCGATCGCTGATAAGTTCGAGCAGATGGGATTTGATATTTACGCGACATCGGGCACACAGAGCGTTCTTCACCGCAACATGATCGCGGCAAATCTTGTGCGCAAGATCTCCGATGGTGAGCCGAATGTAGAAACGCTTCTCGACAGCGGAAAGATACATTATGTCATCTCGACTTCCGCAAAGGGACGACTTCCCGAACGAGACAGCGTAAAAATGCGCCGTAAGTCGATCGAGCGTTCGATTTGCAGCCTTACTGCGATTGATACAGCGAAGTCACTTGTAAAGGTTCTCGAATCCGGAAGAACGATAAATGATGTTGAACTCGTTGACATAACTAAAATATAATAATTAAATTTTGCGGTCGTATAAAAAACGACCGCATTTTTGTAGCAATTCAACGAAAATTGTATACATAAATTTAAATTTCTGTGTTTCTGTTGACTAATTTTGCGTTAGGAGATATAATAGAAAGAGTGATAATAGGTGTTTTGTCATATCAACGCAACAATATAATTCAAACAGGGGGTAAATATGTCTTTTGTATACACCAAGTGCTATAAGTGCAATAAAAGAGTAAAAGTAAACGATGCCGAGGACGCATGGATTTGTAAATTCTGCAAAAAGCCGTTCGTCATTGAAAAGGCAATGAAGCTGTACCGCGAAAATTCACAGGACGGCGAGCACGTCAGAAAAAAGGTCGAGGTCAAGAAAGCCTCGGCGAACGTCTCTGCTGACAGTATGATACCGGAGAATATCGTGATAACGATGCCGATCGAGGAAACTCCTGCCGTAAAACCCGATATCAAGCGCGCGGAGCTTTCTGTTTCAAAGGCTGAGCCTAAAAATCCGGAATCTTCCGCACCAAAGGTTGAACTGAAAGAAACTGAAAAAAAAGCTCCCGAACCTGAGAAAGCGGAAGTTGCTGAACCAAAGAAAGTAGAGGTTTCCGAGCAGAAGTCCGAGGCTGATAAAGCCGAGGAAACTGCGCCAAAGGCTGAGCAGGCGAAAGCGGAAGATCCTGAAAAGGACGAGTTTGTCATAAAATTCACGAACCTCGAAAAATACATAGGCAATTCGGAGCACGTTGTTGTTCCTGTCGGAGTCAAGAGAATCTCGGATAATGCTTTCGAGGGCTGCGAAACGATAAAGAAAGTTGAGCTGCCGGGAGGAGTTGAGGAGATCGGCGGATATGCTTTCCACAACTGCAAGAATCTGGAGGAGATAGTCATTCCTGTGAGCCTTTTGAAGATAGGCAGTTGGGCGTTCCGAGGCTGCGGAAAACTCAAATCAGTTTTTATCCCCAACGGTGTCACCACAATTGAGGACTGCGTTTTTGCCGAGTGCGAAAGCCTTGAATCAGTTGTAATGCCAACCCGGATCACGTCTATCGGTTCGTTTGCCTTTTCGGGCTGTAAGAGCCTTGAGGAAATAAAGCTGCCCGATACGCTCATGGCAATTGGAAAATACGCTTTTTCAGGCTGCGAAAAGCTCAGCGGAGTGAAGATCCCCGATAACGTTACCAAAATTGAGGAGCGTCAGTTCTCAGGCTGCAAAAATCTTTCTGCTCTTGAACTGCCGCGCAATCTTAAATCAATTGACGAATTTGCCTTCAACGAGTGCGTCAGCCTCAAAAAGGTGGATCTCCCCGTCAATCTTCTGTCGGTGGACGGTTTCAGCGGCTGTACGGGATTGAGGACGATGATTATTCCGAACCATGTCACAACGCTGGGCAATTTCAGCAACTGCGTTAACCTTGAGGCGATAAAGATCCCGCCGTCAGTCAAGAATATAACTGTTCCGTTCACAAATTGCCCCGAGCTTATGAACATCACTTGGGAACACCTGAGCGAAAACATTGCAAAATTCCCCGCTTATCACAAGACAGTTGTTGAAAAGCGCAAGGCTGAAAACAAGTGTACGCACTGCGGCGGAGACTTTAAGCTTATCTCCAAGACCTGTAAGGTCTGCGGTCTGAAAAAAGACTACTAAACATAAGTATTTTGCGGAAAGCTGTCAAAGATTTTGGCAGCTTTTTTCATGTTAGAAAAAATAGCCAAATATAAGCCGCTTATCCTTGACTATTTTCCGATTTTGCGATATAATAAATATATGACTATGTTTGGAGTTGATAGATTGAATTACAAATTGTCATGCGCTGCGTTTTTAACTGCCGCACTTCTTTGTGCAACGGTAACAAGCTGTGGAAAGCAGAAGAATTCCGCGCCCGTATCGGAGAGCGAGACGACTACTTACGAGACTGTGGCTGAGAAAATCACAGAAACTTCAACCAACGCAAATGAGACGACCACGGCTGTCACAACCACTGAAACTTCACAAGAGGAGACAACTGCCGCAGTTGAGACTGTGCAGGAGACGACCGAAACAGTTCAGCACGGGTTTTCTACGCCGTATGAGGCTGCACAGTTTTTTTACAATGCATATCTCAGCAGCAACAGCGAGCTAATTTACAGTATGTTTTGCCAGCCTGAAATAGACGCGTACAATGCTTATATTGACAGTCAGGCGTATTTTGACGCTCCTGCGGCTGAAATTTTTTCAAAAGCGGCTGTCGAGGCGGCGATAAGCGCTTCAATGCAGAATATCGCGAATCTGTGCGCCGACAATCAGGATTCCGAAACAGACGGCTGGACGGTTTCGCTTACTGAGGAGGACATAATTCAGTCAACGCCCGAGGACGTGGCTGCATTCAATGAAACTCTCGGAACATCGTTTACTTCCGGCGCTGACTGCGCGTATGTTTATTATCAGGATCTCGCTAATCAGCGTGCTTTTGTCGGAAACGGCTGTGCGTTTGTTGAAAGTGACGGCAGGTGGTATCTTTCCTACTCGTCGGCAATTCAGTCTGAACTGCTCAATTATATGAACCTTTTTTGATAAAATTTAAGGCGGTGCTTTATGAAATACACACAGGGAAAATATATTATAACCGAAAAAAAGGCTATAGCCCGTGAAATTTACAGTTTTACGATACTATGTCCCGAAGTTGCGCAGGTTGCTTCACCCGGACAGTTCGTGCATATCCGTGCGAACGGCTTTACCCTGCGCAGACCGATTTCGATTTGCGGAATTGATAAGGAAAAGGGAACTCTTCGTATCGTTTTTGAGGTCAGGGGAGAGGGAACAGCCGAGCTTACAAGGCTCAATGAGGGCGAACTTATTGATATGCTTGCACCTCTCGGTCACGGCTTTACCGTTGACGGAAATCTTGACAAGGTAATTCTCATCGGCGGAGGAATCGGTACACCTCCTATGCTGCCGCTCGCTAGGATATACGGTGTAAAGGCTGTTGCGATCAGCGGTTTCAGAAATGCGTCTGCCGTGATCTTGCAGGACGATTTCAAGAGAACAGGAGCTGATACAGTTCTGTGTACAGATGATGGTTCGGCAGGATATCACGGATTTGTTACAGATCCGTTGGCAAAGGAGCTTGAAAACGGCGGAATCGGCATGGTTTATGCCTGCGGACCTATGCCAATGCTCAAGAGAATCGCTGCAATGTGCGCAGAAAAGAACGTTCCCTGTGAGATATCGCTTGAGGAGCGAATGGCTTGCGGGATCGGAGCTTGTCTCGGCTGCGCTTGCAGAACAAAGAGAAATGATGAGGAATACTTTGCGCACGTCTGCAAGGACGGCCCTGTATTCAATGCTGAGGAGGTGCTTTGGTAATGGCTGATATGTCTGTAAATGTCTGCGGAGTTGACTTTAAGAACCCGATAATACCTGCTTCGGGAGTTTTCGGCTACGGCAGAGAGTACGAGGAGCTTTTTTCACTTGACAAGCTTGGCGGAATTGCTACAAAGGGCACTACGCTTCACAGAAGAACGGGAAATCTCGCGCCGAGGATCGCTGAAACTCCCTCGGGAATGCTCAATTCCGTGGGACTGCAAAATCCCGGGATAGACCACTTTATCGAAAGCGAACTGCCGTATCTTCTTACAAAGGATCTGGTCGTGCTTGCTAATATTGCAGGCTCAACGCCTGATGAGTGCGCAGAAGTCGCGGCAAAGCTTGAGGATACCGATGTTCACATGATAGAGCTGAATATTTCCTGCCCCAACGTAAAGCAGGGCGGAGCGGCATTCGGCACAAGCTGTGAAATGGCGGCGGAAGTTACGCGCCGTGTGCGTGCAGCTACGACAAAGCCGCTCGTTGTAAAGCTTTCGCCGAATGTTACAAGCATTGCGGATATAGCAAAATCCGTTGAGGCTGCCGGAGCCGATGCAGTTTCACTTATAAATACACTTCTCGGAATGAGAATCAATATCGACACAGGCAGACCGATACTTCACAACAACGTTGGCGGTATGAGCGGCCCTGCTGTGTTCCCGATTGCCGTGCGCATGGTATGGCAGGTGGCTAATGCGGTAAATATCCCTGTTATCGGCATGGGCGGAGTTTCCTCTGGACATAATGCTATCGAGCTTATGATGGCTGGAGCTTCTGCCGTGCAGGTAGGCGCGGCAATTTTCACAGACCCATATGCTCCGGTGAGAATAGTTGACGAGATGAACGAGTTTCTCGACAGCAAGGGAATAGCTTCGGTGCGCGATATTATCGGCACAGTAAAGCCGTGGTGAGCCTATGATAATAATGTCAGTTGATTTCGGAGATGCGAGAACAGGAATAGCTGTGTGCGGAAAAAGCGAGCTGATAGCCTCGCCTGTGACCGTTATCGCCGAAAAGGATCTGGAAAAATGTGCAGAAAAAACCGCTGCTCTTGCGAAAGAACAGCGGGCTGAACAGATAGTTGTAGGCTATCCGAAAAACATGAATGGTACAATAGGAGAGCGTGCGGAAAAGTGCAGCCACTTCGCCGATATAGTCGGCGAGCTGACGGGACTCCCCGTTGTTCTCTGGGACGAGCGCAACACTACTGTGTCTGCGCATAATGCCCTGAATGTTACGAACACAAGGGGAAAAAAGCGTAAGGCTGTGGTGGACGCAGTTGCCGCCGTTATAATTCTTGAGAGTTATCTCGGATACAGGCGCAACTCGGGTAATTCCGCTACATAATCACCGATTTTATGTCATCAAGCAGGTTTCCGGCAGCTTTCAGAGTTTTGCCTGCATTTCGCTTGATGCTCAATCTCTTCATTGTGCTTGCGGTCGAGAGTGCATATACGGTAAATCCGACGGCAGCACCGGCAGCAGCACTTTTTGTAAAACTTTTAATATCCATAAATTCCTCCGGTGAATCTGATTTCCGGCTCTTTAACAAGCCGTGATTATATTTTTTGCCGCGGAACTTATAATATACACGAGGCGCTAAAATGTATAATCTTAACATTGTCCTTGTCGAGCCGAGAATTCCGCAGAATACAGGAAATATCTCCCGTACCTGCGCTGTAACGGGCGCAAGGCTTCACCTTGTCGGGCCGCTCGGTTTTGAGATAAGCGATAAGCATCTCAAACGCGCGGGACTTGATTACTGGGATAAGCTTGATGTCACTTATTATGACGGGCTTGAGGACTTTTTTTCAAAAAATCAGAACGGGAAATTCTTTTATTTCACGACCAAGGGACAGCACGTCCATAGTGAGGCAGAGTATCCCGACAATGCTTACCTTATTTTCGGGCGCGAGGATAAGGGACTTCCCGAGGAACTTCTGCATGATAATCCCGAAAGCTGCGTGAGGATCCCCATGAGAAACGAGCTGAGAAGTCTCAATCTCTCGAATTCTGTTGCGATCGCGGTCTATGAAGTGCTGCGCCAATTGGATTATCCCGACCTTTCGCGCGAGGGCAAGCTTACAAAATACAAATGGTAAAGGAGATATAACAATGTCAAAAATTATGATCGTTACTGATTCCTGCTGTGATCTTTCAAAGGAAACTATCGAGGAACTCGGCATAACCGTGCTGCCTTTTACGCTCACAATGGGCGGAGAGACATTCCGCGAGATTTTCGATAAGTCCACTCAGGAAGTCTACGACCTTATGGCTTCGAGCGATGAGATCCCGAAGCATTCGCAGATATCCCCCCTCACATTCGAGGAGACATACAAAAAGCTCTATGACGAGGGATATACCGATGTTATCAGCGTTTCCATAAACAGTCAGGGTTCGGGAACATATAACAATTCAATTATCGGCAAGGACGATTTCTTTGAGAATAATCCCGAGGCAAACGGCAAGATGAGAATTTTCAACATTGATTCAAAATCTTACACCGTACTTTACGGCTATCCAATCATGGAGGCTGTAAAGAAGATCCGCAAGGGAGCTTCTGTTGAAGAAATTGTTGCATATTTTGATGACTGGTTCAAGGTTTCCGCAATTTATGCAGTTCCGTATAATCTTAAATATGCGAGAAAATCGGGAAGAATTTCCGCCGCAAAAGCTTTTGCGGGAGAACTTCTCGGATTAAAGCCAATCATTGAGTTTGCTGACGGTGAAACCAATACCGTTGATAAGATCAGAGGAGAAAAAAACATTGTTCCTAAGCTTGTTGAGTGCGTTGAAAAGCGCATGACTCCACAGACTCCTTATATAATGCTCCACGGCAGAGATGATACGCTCGCTAAGGAGATCGAGAAGGAACTCATCAAGCGCACAGGCAGAAAGGCAGAGACATATCAGTCGATAGGGGCTGTAGTTTCCGCAAATATCGGCCCTGACATTGTTGCAGTTCTCATAAGAAGAAAAGATAAGTAAAAAAAACGGGACATCATTACGATGTCCCGTTTTGCATTAAAAGCTGAACTACTGCATCTTGTAGCTGTTGATCATCTTCTGAACCATGCGTCCGCCGATTGCACCTGCTTCTCTTGAAGTGAGGTCGCCGTTGTAACCGTCCTTGAGGTTAACGCCAACTTCGCTTGCGGACTCCATCTTAAATCTTTCGAGAGCTTCCTTGCCCTTCTGTGTCATTTCACCCTTCATAATTAAATCTCCTTTACTTGAATTATTGATGCCGTGATAGTATTATGACGCAAGTGGCAAAAAATATTTAAGGAAATTTTATGAATCATATTTATCGAGAAAATTATGAACTCCGTCATTATCTTTGTATGCAATGATAGTGTTAGTATTGACATTTTCAACGCTTCGGAAGATATTTTTCTCGACCTGTGGGTTTACTTTTTTCAGTTCAGCGATGAGATTTTTGATTTCGAGACGCTTTGAAACCGAGCGGCTGTCGGGAGCACAGGTCGTGCAGGTGTCGGTGAATTTGCAGGCGCATTGAATGAAGTGGAGATCATTGTAGTCGCGCCAATGTTTAATTTCGTCCTCACGAATGAGATAAAGCGGACGGATCAGCTCCATTCCCTCAAAGTTTGTGCTATGGAGTTTCGGCATCATGGTCTGAACCTGACCGCCGTAAAGCATTCCCATGAGTATAGTTTCGATAACATCGTCAAAGTGGTGCCCGAGAGCGATTTTGTTGCACCCAAGTTCGCGCGCCTTATTGTACAGGTATCCGCGCCTCATTCTCGCGCAGATGTAGCACGGGTTCTTCTCAATATTATAAACAGAGTCAAAAATATCCGACTCAAAAACAGTTATCGGAATGGACATTGACTCCGCATTCTGCTCGATGATATGACGGTTTTCGGGACTGTAACCCGGATCCATTACAAGGAATTTCACATCAAAGGGGAATTTATCATGCCGTTTCAGCTCCTGAAACAGTTTAGCCATGAGCATTGAGTCCTTGCCGCCCGAGATGCACACAGCGATTCGGTCGCCCGGCTGAACGAGTTTGTATTCATTTATAGCTTTGGTGAACTTGCACCAGATAGTTTTTTTGAATTTTTTGCGCAGACTGTACTCAACGTCCTCTGTTATCCTGCGGTTCTCCATTTTTATTCGGAGCCAGTCAACGTATCCGCCGGCGAGATTGTAGGCTTCAAATCCATTGCCGCAGAGTTCGTCTGCGATATCTCGGCTTATTATGCCGCTCTTGCAGCAGATTATGAGCTTTTTGTCGGAGGGGAGTTCAGCGGAGAGAACGTCGCTTTGCGGAATATTTACCGCTCCGCCGATGTGACCGTATTCAAATGCGCCTGCGTCTCTGATATCTATAATTATGTATCCATCGTCCTGAAGTTCACCGAGCTGAGCGGCGGTAATTTCGTTATTCATAAGTACCTCGATGTGTTCTAAAATAAATTTTCTATCATATAATTATAGCATAGCATGGGGGAGAAGTCAACAAAATAAAAAGGCGGTTCAAAATGAACCGCCTTAAAATTGCATATTTCAGCTATTAGCCGAGCTCTGCGAAGTACTTGATCGTTCTTACCATCTGTGATGTGTAAGAATTCTCGTTGTCGTACCAAGAAACTACCTGTACCTCGTAGAGGTCATCAGCGATCTTAGAAACCATTGTCTGAGTTGCATCGAAGAGTGAACCGAACTTCATGCCGATAACGTCAGAAGAAACGATCTGATCCTCGTTGTAACCGAATGACTGAGAAGCAGCAGCCTTCATAGCAGCGTTGATTCCGTCAACAGTAACGTCTGCACCCTTAACAACAGCAGTAAGGATAGTTGTAGAACCTGTAGGAACAGGAACTCTCTGAGCAGAACCGATGAGCTTGCCGTTGAGCTCAGGAATTACAAGACCGATAGCCTTAGCAGCACCTGTTGAGTTAGGAACGATGTTAGCAGCACCAGCTCTTGCTCTTCTGTAGTCGCCCTTTCTGTGAGGACCGTCAAGGATCATCTGATCGCCTGTGTAAGCGTGGATAGTGCTCATGATACCGCTCTGGATAGGAGCATAGTCGTTGAGAGCCTTAGCCATAGGAGCGAGGCAGTTTGTTGTGCATGAAGCAGCAGAAATGATCTTGTCATCAGCAGTAAGAGTCTTTTCATTAACGCTGTAAACGATAGTAGGAAGATCGTTGCCTGCGGGAGCAGAAATAACAACCTTCTTAGCACCTGCATCGATATGAGCCTGAGCCTTAGCCTTGGATGTGTAGAAACCTGTGCACTCAAGAACTACGTCAACGCCGATCTCTCCCCAAGGAAGCTCAGCAGCGTTAGCCTTAGCGTAGATTGTAAGAGTCTTGCCGTCAACTGTGAGAGTACCAGCCTCATCATCAGCTGTTACTGTGTGAAGATTTTCACCAATCTTGCCACAGTAACCGCCCTGAGCTGTATCGTACTTGAGAAGCTGAGCGAGCATTGAAGGCTTTGTAAGGTCGTTGATAGCAACTACCTCGTAACCCTCAGCACCGAACATCTGTCTGAATGCGAGACGACCGATACGGCCGAAACCATTAATAGCAACTTTAACTGACATTGGAAAATTACCTCCTAAATAGTTTATGAATATATTATACCTCAAAAAGGAAATTTTTTCAAGAGGTTCGATAAAAAAATAACAGAAAATTTTGGAAATGTACAAAATCAACAATTGTAAGTGGGACTTAACTTTTAAAATTGTTGGTTTATTATGCTGTTTTTAACTGCGGTTATCTTTTCTTTTGGGTGCATTTGTAGTATAATAGTAGTACTGATTTCGGGCACATCACATATATTAAGGAACTGTCCGCATAAGATAGATCCTGAAAGGAACGTGAAATAAATGAACTACGACGAAAAAATGAAGGAATTTTTTGAAAATGAATTTGCAGCAGAATACATAAGATACAGCGACAGTATGGTAAGGTATGCGGTCACGGGAATTTCAGCGGCTTGCGGAGTGCTCAATGAAATCCTGCGCGAGAACAGATGTGACGGGAAATCTTCCGAACTTACGGCAAATATTGACGCTATGTGCAAAAAGCTGATGCGTATGACAAGGCTCGGAAGCGTGCTTTCTGATCTGGCTTCTGTAGATAAGGAAAGCCTTGAAGTCATTGATTCCGATGAGTTTATAGCTGATTTTATCCGCTCATGCAGGGAAGTCATCGGTTCAAGGTGTGAGATCAGCGTCAGTGGAGAAACCGGTGCGTATTTCAGGAGCAGCAGGGAATTCCTGAAATTTTTCATGCTCATCAGTCTCAGGAGTTTCCTCAGCAGTTGTGAAAGCTGCCGCGAATTCGTGGTTTCCTCTGAAGTCGTTGACAAAACCGTTGAAATCTCGATAATGCCTCATAATGTGTCGGACAAGCCGGTAGTAACCGAGGATGAATTCAGCGAAACGCTTGATAGGTTCGCCGATGATATCTATAAGCTGTTTTATGAAAAACTCGGTTTGAAGTGCCGTTGTGAGGAGAAAAAACTCACGTTTCAGCTTCCTGCTGCAAAGCCGGGCGGAAAGGTCGTCCTCAAAAGCAGCAAGGCGGATTCTGTGGGCGAAAAGTTCTCGGATTTCGGCATAATGCTGAGCAATATACTTATTTAAATGTATAATTGCCCCAATTGACCCTATTTCGATCAGTTCTATTGACAAAAGTCAATGTTAGAGGTATAATTATCTTGAGAAATTATAACGTGGTAAAAATTTTTTCCACGCAGTAATATAAGGCTGTATCGGCTTTTGGGACGGTACGGCTGTAAAAATTCGGAGGAATTATGGACATTATTATTGTTGGCTGCGGTAAGGTCGGCAGCGCTCTTGCGGAAGTTCTCAGCGAAGAGCATAACGTGACCGTTATTGATAAGAACGAAGAAGTCATTGATTCAAGAGTCAATGACCTTGACGTAATGGGAATCGCCGGAAACTGTCTCCAGACAGATGTACTTGAGGAGGCAAACGTTGACAAGGCTAATATTTTCATTGCCGTCACCAATTCGGACGAAGTAAATATTCTCTCATGCCTTATAGCAAAGAAGATGAAAGCGCGCCATTGTGTTGCCCGTGTCAGAAATCCCGAATTTGATAAGCAGCTTGTCTTTATGCGTGAGGAGCTTGGCATCAGCATGATGGTGAATCCCGACTATAACGCTGCCAACGAGATAGCAAAGGTTCTTAGATACCCCGAGGCTATCAATATCGAGTCGTTTGCCAAGGGCAGGGTAGACCTTGCCGAGATACGCATTACAAGCGGAAGTATTCTTGACGGAGTTGCACTCAGTCACCTTACCCGACGACTCAGACTTGATGTGCTCATCTGCGCAGTACAGCGCGGAGACGAGCTTTTGATCCCGAATGGAAACTTCACTCTGCGCTCCGGCGATAAGATCCACATGACTGCATCACACAGCAACATGGTGAAATTTTTCAAGAGCATAAGCGCCGCGTACCGCGAAAAACGTGTGAAATCGGCAGTTCTCATCGGCGGCGGACGTGTTGCCTATCATCTTGCCCAGCAGCTTATTGAAATGGGCGTTAAGGTTAAGATAATTGAAATTGACAGAAACCGCTGCCTTCAGCTTTCTGACCGCCTCAATAAGGTCGATATTTCGTGTGCTGACGGTACGGATCACGATATTCTCAGAGAGGAGCACGTTTACGACGCAGATGCGGTTGTTACGCTCACGGGAATCGACGAGGAAAATATACTCCTTTCGCTCCTTGCGAAGAATAACGGCGTAGACAAGGTGGTTACAAAGGTAAGCAGAATGTCGCTCATGCAGCTCTCGGATTCACTTGCTCTCGACAGCATAATTTCGCCCAAGAGTATAACTGTCAACCAGATCCTCCAGTATGTCCGCGCAAGACAGAACTCTCTCGGAAACAGCGTTACAACGCTCTACAGGCTTGTAAAGGATCGCCTTGAAGCTATCGAGTTCGTTGTAAGGGACAAGAAGGATTATGTTGACATTCCGCTCAAGAAACTCAAGCTGAGAAGCGGCATACTTATCGCGAGCATAGTAAGAGGAAACGACCTCATTATTCCAAAAGGTGACGACTGCCTCAGAGTCAACGACAGCGTAGTTGTTGTAACGACAAACAAGGGTATGCATGACCTGAGCAATATTTTTGACTGAGGAGCGGCAGCGGACGGATTATGAATTACAGAATGATAGGTTATATTATGGGACAGATCCTCAAGATCGTGGCTGTAGCCATGCTGCTGCCCATAGTAGTCGGATTTATTTACAGCGAGCACCACGTTGTCACCTCTTTTGGAATACCCTTCCTCATTACTTTGGTGATAGCACTGCTCCTGACCATAAAAAAGCCGAAAGACAATTCGATATTTTCAATGGAGGGCTTTGTCAGCGTTGCTGCTTCATGGATAGCAATGTCTGCTATCGGAGCTTTGCCGTTTGTTATCTCAGGGGAGATCCCCCACTACGTTGACGCTCTGTTTGAGACGGTCTCAGGATTTACCACGACCGGCTCGACCATACTCTCAGATGTCGAAAGTATGTCGCGTTCATGCCTTTTCTGGCGATCTTTCACCCATTGGCTCGGCGGTATGGGCGTTCTCATGTTTGTGCTGGCGATAATGTCAAGCAACGATTCGCGTACCATGCACATGATGAGAGCAGAGTGCGCAGGCCCGAAAGTCGGCCGTCTCGTTTCAAAGTCGAGCTTCTCGGCAAGGATCCTCTACGGGATCTACATTGCGCTCACAGTTCTGGAAGTTGTTTTCCTCCTCTTTGGCGGAATGCCGCTCTATGACAGCATTATCCACGCCTGCTCATCTGCCGGAACGGGAGGATTTTCAATTTACGGCGACAGTATAGCGCATTACAACAGCGTGTACATAGAAATGGTTATTGCGGTTTTCATTATCCTTTTCGGAGTCAACTTCAACCTTTACTATTATATGCTCATCCGCAAGTTTTCGCTTGCCTACAAGAACGAGGAGCTGAGAACATATCTCGGAATTATCGCAACGGCAACACTTCTCATCGGACTGAACGTCATGAAGCTTTATGATAACTTCGGCGAGGCTCTCAGGCACTCGTTCTTCATGACTGCCTCAACAATTACCTCGACAGGTTTTGCAACGGTTGATACCGCATCGTGGCCCGTATTTTCCCAGACGCTTATGCTCCTTCTGATGTTCGTGGGAGCCTGCGCCGGTTCAACGGGCGGCGGCATGAAGGTCTCGCGTATCATAATTCTTGTAAAAACGGGATTCAGGGAGCTGAAATACATAGTTAACCCAAGAGCAGTGACAACAGTGAAAATGGACGGCAAACCCGTTGAACGAGACGTTATAAGAGGCGTTACATCGTACTTTATACTCTTTATGATGCTGTTTTCGATCTCACTGCTGATAGTTTCGTTCGATAAATATTCGATCGAGGAGTCTCTCTCGGCGGTCATCACCTGCATGAACAACATCGGTTTCGGAGTCGGCAGATTTGGTTCAGCCGGCAACTTTGGCGGACTCTCGGCATTGTCGAAGATAGTGCTCAGTTTTGATATGCTGATAGGACGTCTTGAAATATATCCCCTTATTATGCTCTTTGCAGTGAGAAAAAGATAAAAGGAGAATTTTTATGAAAAAAATGATTGCATTGCTTCTGTCGGCTGCAATGTGCTTCACAGCAGTTACTTCTTCGGCAGTTACGGCGGCACAGGCAAATTTACCGACAGCCGCAGCAGTACAGGAGAGCAAGACAGCAAATTCCGGCAGCTTTGGTCAAGGACTTAAATGGTCTATAGATAACGGAAAGTTAACAATTTCAGGCAGCGGAAAAATGCCTACTTACACCTCAGCCTCCTATACTCCGTGGTACGACTACAGAACCTCTGTCACAGATATTGAGATTTGCGAGGGCGTTACAAATATCGGAAGAAGTGCCTTTTACAATTTCACCGCGTTAAAGTCGGTCAGCATTGCTTCAACTGTACAGATAATCGAATCTCTGGCATTTTCGGGTTCGGGCATTACTTCGGTTGTGATCCCGGCAAGCGTTGATACAGTAGCAGCTTATGCGTTCAAAAACTGCGCGTCGCTTTCCTCTGTAGTTTTTGAGAATCCGAACTGCACGATCATAGGAAACAGTGACACCATATGCAACTCCTCCACTCTGTCGAGTGCAACTTACAACGGAGTTATCTGCGGAAGTGCAGGTTCTACTGCACAGAGCTATGCTGAAAGTTACGGCTACCAATTTTCGTCAACAGGTGCTCCTGCGACCACACAAAGCACAAGCACTTCGACGACTACGACCACAACTACCACCACAACTACGACCACAACTACGACCACAACTACGACCACAACTACGACCACAACTACCACCACAACTACCACTACAACTACCACCACGACAACTACGACAACCACCACAACGACAACAACCACCACAACTGCTCCTGCAACAACTACAACGGTCACAACGAGTCTTACAATAAGCTTCTACATAAAGAATTCACCGACCAAGATGTCGTATGAGGTTGGCGAACCTTTTGATCTCAGCGGTGCAACTTTTGATAATTTAATAGTCTTTACGGATAAATACGGAAGAACAATGTACTACGACCAGTTTGACCGCCCATATACGGATTTCACGGTTGATTCGTCACAGTTCAACTCAAATGTTCCGGGAACATATGCAATATATGTTACGTCATACGTTAATTCTTCAAATCAGTACGGCGAACCTTACTCAGGCTCAAAGACAGTTGCTATTTACGTTACGGTAAAAGCTCCGCAGACAACTGCCACAACAACATCTCAGACTACTACTTCCACAACCACTACATCGACACAGCCCTTAACGTATTCGGTTGAAAGTCTGGAGCTGAGGATCACCAAGCAGCCTGATGCGACCCTTAATTTAGGAGAACAGCTTGATATTTCGGGCGGAGAGTTTGCGGCAAAGGTCAATGTGATCGACTCGGCAGGAAACAGCTCCTCTCCATATTCGGTATCAAATTATCCGTTATCTAACGGCTACAATCGCTCAGAGTCAGTCGGAGTAGGCGACCTTGTCGTATACTATCAGCTTGATACCTCGGAGTTCAATCAAAATCAGCCCGGAACATACAAAATTACATTAACTATGACCTGCGGCGGCAAATCGGTTTCTGCTTCATTTTATGTTACTGTTTTAGCCGGAACGACTTCCTCATCAACATCAACTACAACAACGACCACAACAACGACCACAACCACAACAACTACTACCACAACTCAGCCAACAGGCAGTCTATATGTTGACGATATTACCAACGGCGGAACGATCTATGTCTATGACCTCAATCAGATCGGAGTTTTCTCATACCACTCAAGCGGCAGCATTCAGATCGTTTCATCGGACTACAATGTAATCAACGCATGGGCGAACAGCTCCAACAGCACCTTGAACATCACGGCTGTTGCAGCCGGCTCGGCATTTATCACGCTTCGCGACAGCAGTACAAACGAGCTGTTCACCTTCAATGTTATTGCCAAGCAGGTCGTTCTTGGAGAAGTGCATGAGGACGGTGTGGTAAACTCTATGGACGCTTCTGATGTTCTCACCGAATACGCGAGAGTCATGTCGGAAAGTCCGGCTAAGTTTACTCCGTTCCAGCAAAAAGCTGCGGATGTGGACGGAAACGGCGTGATCAATTCGATGGACGCCTCGTACATACTTACTTATTACGCTTACTGCATGGCAAATCCCGACAGCAGCATGACAATGGCTGAATACATGAATAAATACAAAACCTGATATTGACGCTGAATCTGCTCACGGGTCACGCCTTTGAGCAGATTTGCTTTAGCATAGGAGGAAATATGAGCTATTTTCTGATTCTGACATTTCTTTTCGCAGTCGGAAGCATGACCGGCTGGGGAATTGAGGTTATCTACCGAAGATTTGTTTCGCAAAAGCATTGGGTAAACCCCGGATTTCTCACAGGGCCGTGCCTTCCGCTTTACGGCGAATCGCTCTGCATACTGTATTTGCTTTCAACGCTTGAGGAGCATATTCCGATAGACGAGTTGTGGCTGAGAAAGCTTGTTTTGTTCTTGATAATGGCTGTAGCCATAACCGCGCTTGAATTTGTTGTCGGCATGGTAATGCTCTCAACGACACACGTCAGACTGTGGGACTATTCAGAGTGCTGGGGCAACATCAAGGGCGTAATATGTCCGCTTTACAGTTTTTTCTGGATGATATTGAGTGCGCTTTACTATTTCTTTGTAAATCCGCACATTCTTGACGCGCTCGCATGGCTTTCAAATAATCTGGCGTTTTCGTTCGGAATCGGCTTCTTCTACGGAATTTTCGTAATCGACTTTGCTTACTCTGCAAATATTATCTCCAAGATAAACAGCTATGCACAGGAGAAGGATATTACAGTCCGTCTTGAGGAACTTCGTGAGCAGATCAATTACAGTCTTGAGAAACACAAACCGAGGTTTATTCTGTCCCTCAAAACAGAAAGGTCTTACAAAGAGGTTCTTGAGGAATATTTTGAAAAACAAAGAGAGCGTTACATCGACTTTAAGAAAAAGGTCGAAGATAACGCTCACAAGAGAAGAAAATGAAAAAAGGGCTTTAAAAAGCCCTTTTTTCATTATGAGGTTGCTGCTCTGAACGGGCAGCAATTACTTTTTCAAGTAGTAGATAACGGTTTCGATAAGAGTTTCAAGCTCTGATTCGGCAAAGGCAAAGTTGTCCGAGGGGAGAAGTTCGCCTTGTGTGAGCTTTTTGCACATTTCAAGGAGAGCGTGAGCGTATGAGAGATAGAAAAGCCTGATATTCTTGACTTCGCGGATAGTTCCGTCAGCAACTCCTGCATTGTATGCTTTCTCGAAAATAGGGTAGAAATTGATTATAGACTTGTCATAACCTTTAAGTTCGTCTTTCGGAACTTTTTCCTTGGCGAGAAAAAGGTCGAATTCTTCGAGAAGCTTCATGAAATCGGGGTGAGCGTTATACAAAACTATAAACATACGCATAAGGTCGTTTATCTGTTTGATACCTCTTTGCGAGAGAAAGATCTCCGATTCAAATATCTCGCTGAACATATCCTTCATCTGATTCCAGAGGTATGTCATTGCAGCGATCGTGATAGATGTTTTTGTACCGAAGTATCGGTAAAGCGTAGCAACACCTATCCCGCTCTCCTCCGCGATATCGGTCATTTTAACGTTAGCGATACCGTTTTTGAGAAAAAGATCTGCGCTGATCTCAATAGCCCTGTCGATGCGTCTCCCTTTTATAGCTTCATGGTTGTATTCGTATTCCAACTGTCAATCCTCCATGCATCTGATAAACTGAAAGTATATTCTTTGATATAAAGTTTACCATATCTTTTACTAATTGTCAAGTATTAGAGCAAAATTAATCTAAAAAACTGTAAAATTAAGCATAATTTGAGTAGTTTGACTAAAATTGGTATAATGTTCAAAGCAAATAGGCATCCGTCATGGAAGCCTCGGTATGCCGAAAAAGATAATTTTCATAAGGGAACGCCCTCCCTTGCAGGGCGTTCCCTCTTAAAAAACAGTCCGCCGGACTGTTTTTTAATTCACCCTTTGCGGAGCGCTTGAAGGCAGTTTGCGGGGC
>ENA-OUOY01000365-OUOY01000365.1-human-gut-metagenome-genome-assembly--contig:-NODE-365-length-32774-cov-13.205110_pt1 | contig 32774 bp, 22 predicted proteins | sample MGYA00237937_ERZ548767 | MGnify/ENA primary metagenome ERZ548767 (study PRJEB26490, sample SAMN05356887) | human gut metagenome | biome: terrestrial biome; feature: human-associated habitat; material... | reverse complement strand
TGACAATATCTGCTTCCTCATCTTCCCATTCTTCTGTACCATCAATGTGCATATTTACACCAATAGAAGGAATCCCATGCATACGGGAAGGATCAATGGCATTGTAAAGTTTCATAGCTTCCTCTATCGTTTCAATGCCCTCATGGTATTCACCCATATTGTGAAATTCTCCACACTCAGCAACCGTAAATGTAATATGGACTGTCTCTGGTTCAATTACAGGCTCTTTTTCCAGTTCAAAAAGCTCTTTTTCTTCTGATACAAGTGCGTTTTGTTCCTGCACCAATTCTCTCCCCTGCGTGACAAGCTGATTGTTGATCTGCTCCTGCTGTGCCTTCTCCTGCAGGTAAATTTCCACCTCCGGAAGATAAGTCTCCAATGTTCCGGTTCTGCTCTCTGTAATCGGGTTAATATCTACCTGTATGCCTGCAATATAAATGCTGTCCTCATGGAGCATATTGAAAAGGTCATCTTCTCTGGTGGAGCCTGTGTATTCCACAACCACATCCAAATCCGAGTTTTCCTGCTCAATACCTCTGCATCGACTTCCGGATACCACCACATCCACAATCTCTGCATCCAGACCGTACTCGTCAATCTGCGACTGTACATAGGCATATACCGTTTTTTCTATATCGTCCGCACTCTGTCCGTCCAGACTATGAAACAATTCTTCTGTCTTTGCCCGGAAATCTGCAACCACATCCGGATTGTTCTCTCTAAATTCTGCCTGCTTTGCTTCCAAATCTGTCTGTTCCACTTCCTCGGCTTTCTCCGAAAGTTCCTCAAAATCAACAATCTCCACCTCAGAACCCGCATATACTTCGCCCTGCAAATATTCGTCACGATAATACTGCTCTGTAACCGCTGAAAAGCGTGGTTCTTTCAGGTCTGCAATTACCATATCCATTGCTCTTTGAATGGTAATATCCGGATTGTCATATACACCGCCATCCAGTAAATGATACTGCTCATTCAGAATGGAGTAATCGTATCCACCATCACATTCATGCATGAGGATATAACGGTCTGCGATATGAACCGCAAGCTCCGTCTCTATCTCATTTTCCTTGCCCTCCAGTGTCAGCATGAACTTCGGCAGTTCTGTAAACCCAAAAGAATCTACAAAGTGTGCGCTGTTTTCCCCGTTCTCGTGCAATACCACAATATCGCTGACCGACAGGGAATGTGCCTTGTAATCTGCCGGATGGTCGATATTGAACTTTGTATAGATTGCTTCCAGTGTTTCCGATTGCGTCTGTCCCTGCAATTCTGACAATTCGCCCAAATACACCAGTTTATAATTTTCCGGCAATACCGCATCAAAATTGTCTTTGGTTATTCCCATACGCTTCAGGCTTTCCGTTCCCTCAAAACGTAACTTGTTCAGTTCTGGATTATCCTTTAACTGGTAAATACCGTATTTATCGGTATTTCCATATAAAAGCTGTGCTTCCCTGTTGGAATCACTCTCCGATAATTCTTCCTGCATCATGAGAAGTTTCCGTTCATTCTGCCAGTTTTCTTTTTCAATGCCACACATTCCATCATGCTCTATAATCTGTTTTCTGTCGGATACGGTAGTCTCTGAACCGTCTGTATGCAGAAGATACACTGGCAGATCATGGTCAAATAATTCCAATGCCCTTTCCTGTGTCAGCGGAAGCATTTCATTCCACGTATAGCCATATTCCTGCATTTCAGATATTCCGACCATGCTATCCGGAAGTGCGTCGATTTCTGCCTGTGCATCAACCATTGCTAATGCAACATCCTGATTTCCATCCACTTCCTGTGCATAGATATGTTCTGCAAGCTCCCTTGTTTTCTCCACATTACTCAGCTTATAAGCATAATTTACAATCAGGTTTCTTTCATCATCGGAAAAGGCAGGCTGTCCATGCTCCAACCGGTTAATGATATGCTCTGCCTGTTGCATGACAGACAATTTCTCCGCCTCCGTCAGACCTGCCTTAAAATCGTATTCATAATCCCAAAAGTCCGCCATATTTCCATTTAATTCCTTACTACTGGACGCAAGTAACGTGATTTCCGCTCCCCGTTTTTCCATATATGAAAGGTAATTGCCATCCCATTCTTTTTCATCAAGAGAAGCCATATCTTTGAGCATTTTTCTGACATCATCCCTCAACATATTTGTGATTTTCAAAACCTCCCATTCGCTTTCAAAAATGGAAGCGAACTTAACAACCACATCATCGGCATTGATCGGCTCCATTGCCTTATCATAGACCGCCTTTCTCTCCTTCATATCAATCAGCTCATCTGTATCTGTGTTATAACGCACATCCAGATGATACTCTCCGTACTCTCTGGAATCCTGATTGCCGATTTCCGTTGTCCATGCACCCCTGCTTTCCAAATATGCCTGTATGCTCAACTTGTCATCGTCTGTCATTTCTGACAATGCCTGCATCAGTTCCGGTCTGTCCATGCCATATACATCAAGCAGACTGAACTCTGAAAGGTCAGTATTCTGTATGAGGAGAATACTTTCCTTTGTCTGTTCCTGTGATACTTCCCTGTTCCTTTGTAATTCCTGTAATTGTTCCTCTATCCCGGTAATCAACTCCGAAGCTGTCCTCCGTATCGTATCCATGGAAGCTCTCAGTTCCTTGGTATCTCTGCCACTGCTCCATCCGGCAATATATCCAAAGGAATAATCGGAAGTGTCCACTCCAAAATGCTGGCATACCGTATAAGCAATGCTCTCCGCTTCCACCTCTTTGGTGTTGCGGTCTTTTTTCATCTGCTCGTCCTGCTCCACTTCCTTGCTGTGCAGCTTGGAATGTGCCACTTCATGGATCATGGTCTTTAAGGTCTGGCTCTCGCTCATGTTTTCCTGCACCGCAATCCGCTTTGCTTCCCTGTCATAGTAGCCTTTGGAATCTCCGGCTATCTCCTCCAGTTCAATCGGTACTGACGAAATAGCTTCTACCGCACGAATCATATCCTGATAGCCTTCCACATCTGAAAGAAGCTCCTTTGCTGTAAGTTCCGGTATCGGCTTTCCGTCTGTCTGCGCCACATCAAAAACGGATACTGCCCGGAATGCCGGAATTGTTATCTCGACTTCCTCTTTCTGCGGATTTCCGTCCTTATCAAGCAACAACTCTTGTGTAACCGGATCAATCTTATCCCGTTCCTCTTTGATTTTATAGGGTGCCGGAGCAAGGATACGGATTGCTTTCTCCCCTTTATTTACATGACGCTCAAAGTTCTTCTGCCAAGCCTTGTATCCGGCCACTAGCGTAGCGTCAGGCTTTTGCATCGCAATTAATAGCGTGTTGTTAAAACTATAATTATGAAATTTTGACATCGTGCTAAGATAATTGCGGTAGCTGTCACTGTTGAATAAATCCTGCAATCCCTGCTCCAGTTTATCCGTAAGCTCCTGCACACGCTGTTTTTCTGTATTATTGTCTGCCATAAATGACCTCCATTTTGTACGATAAAAGGCAGCCACTACTGACTGCCCTTACATCAACTGCTATAACATTTTTAATAATCCTGCTTTTATTCCCAACCCAAACAGTGCTGACAGGTTGGGAATAAAGTTGGGAATAAAACTTTTTTTATAAAATCTGATCTTTCCCCTTTGCCTTATCTACTGCATCCCTTCCTGCAGGTGTCCCAGACACTCTTGCCTTCATTGCTGCGAGCCTTTCTTGCAATGAAGTCCGTTCTGCTGGTCGGTCTGACAGCTTATCATCCGTAACCGACTTTCCAAGATTACTCTGCTTTGCTGGCATATCAGCAACCTCATCCCCTTTTTCATCCACCGATTTCACATCTTCCTGTGGTTTTTCCGGTTCCGTGGCTTCGTCATCCATGCCAATCGCATCATTGCCCTTTTCATCCATGTTAAGCAAGGCATTAAGTTCTGCAAGACGTTCCAGTTTCTCAGAAAGCTCCGCTTCCTGTGCAAATGGCTTATTTACCTCTGCTTTCGCTGTCTCAAGCTGGTGTTCCACATTGGAAAGTTTCGTCTGTGCTTCCTCAAGCTGTGCTGGCATGGCTTCCAGTACATTGTTGATTCTTGTGATATTTCCAAGCGGGTCAGAGCCGACCTCCATTGGGTGGCTCATAGCACCTTTAACATTCATCACAAATTTATTGTTGAAAGAATCAAAAGTTACATTCAGCTTAAATCCAAGATATTCCCCTACATCTGCACTTGCATTGATACCTTTGATTTCCTTACACATGGCTATGATCGCAGTACCGGCTTCCTTTTTATCGGTGTATGGCTTTCCACCTACCTGCATAAAAAACTGCTCCTTATCTTCCAGCTTATTTTTCGCATATTTTTCCATGTCAGCGGAAAAACCTTCGATACGCTCCTTGAAAACAGCGATCTGATGCGGATAATGCTGTGTGATATTGTCCTCCATGCGGTACTTCTGACTGGTATGGTTTGCCTTCATCAGTTTCAATTTCGATACCTGAATATCGAGATCCATCTTTTCTTTTATGTAGGGATTGCCTGTTGCAAGTGCCTTGACTTCTGCATAGGAAAGTGCCGCTTCGTCCACATCCTCACAGCTTCGCACCGGGGATTTGCTGGTCATGATCTGTCCGATGAATTTCTGTTTATTCTCGATGAGCTGCCACGAATAACTGTCAAACGTACCTTCCGTAACATAACGAAATATCTTGACCTTATCATTCTGGTTGCCCTGTCGTAAAATACGACCTTCCTGCTGTTCAATATCAGAAGGACGCCAAGGCACATCCAGATGATGCAGTGCAATCAATCTGTCCTGCACATTCGTACCGGCTCCCATTTTTGCTGTGGAACCTAATAAAAAACGAACCTGTCCGCTTCTTACTTTTGCAAACAGCTCCGCTTTTCTAAGTTCTGTATTGGCATCATGGATAAATGCGATCTCCTGCTCCGGCACTCCCTTTTCCATGAGCTTGTTTTTTATATCCTCATACACATTGAAAGTGCCATCACCCTTCGGTGTCGATAAATCACAGAAAATCAACTGTGCTGACTTCTGCTCTTTGGTGTTCTCCCATATCTCATAGGCTTTCTCCACACAGGTTGCCGCTTTGGAATTTTCCTCATCCGGCAGCATATCGTTGAGCAGCCTCTGGTCAAGTGCCAGCTTTCTTCCGTCATTGGTAATCTTTAGCATGTTGTCCTCGTAAGGCTGTACCTGCCTGTCCCGGACTGCTTCGGCACGTTCCGCTAGGGACGCTACCATGTCTTTCTGGAACTCGCTCGGCTTTAGAACCACATTTTCATATTCTGCTTCCGGCACAGGAAGTTTTAACATATCCGGTGTCTGAATGTCCGCACTCTCCTTGAAAAGTGCAATCAGCTCCGGCAGATTGAAAAACTTCGCAAATCTTGTCTTTGCCCGGTATCCGGTTCCTTCCGGTGCAAGCTCTATGGCTGTCTGTGTTTCTCCAAAAGAAGCCGCCCATGCGTCAAAATGTCCCAGTCCCAGCTTTTGGAGCGTACCATACTGAAGATAACGCATATTCGTATAAAGCTCCGTCATGCTGTTGGAAATTGGTGTTCCGGTCGCAAAAGTTACACCCTTGCCGCCTGTGATTTCATCAAGATACTGGCACTTGGCAAACATATCAGATGACTTCTGTGCTTCTGTCTGTGCGATACCTGCCACATTCCTCATTTTCGTGTAAAGGAACAGGTTCTTGTAATTGTGGCTCTCATCCACAAACAGCCTGTCTACACCCAACTGCTCAAAAGTCACGACATTATCCTTACGGCTCTGGTCATTTAACTTGTCAAGCCGCACCTGCAATGCTTTCCTCGATTTTTCCATCTGCTTAATGGTATAACGCTCCCCATTGTCTCTTTTTGCCTGATCAATAGCAAGCTCAATCTCATCAATCTGTCTTTCGATTGTAGCCGCCTGCCTTTCCTGTGATAATGGGATTTTTTCAAACTGACTATGCCCGATGATTACAGCATCATAATCACCTGTTGCAATACGGGAACAGAACTTTTTACGGTTGGCAGGTTCAAAATCCTTTTTCGTTGCTGCAAGGATATTTGCTCCGGGATATAACCGAAGGAAATCACTTGCCCATTGTTCAGTCAGGTGGTTCGGCACTACAAATAATGACTTCTGGCATAGTCCCAGACGCTTGCTTTCCATTGCCGCCGCTGTCATTTCAAAGGTCTTTCCGGCACCAACACAGTGCGCAAGCAGGGTATTATCTCCATACAGCACATGGGCAACCGCATTTTTCTGATGCGGCTTTAATTCAATATCCGGTGTCATGCCTGGAAATTTCAGATGCGAACCGTCATATTCTCTTGGTCTGATGGAATTGAAAAGCTCATTATATTTTGCCACAAGTGTCTGCCTGCGTTCCGGATCACGGAATACCCAGTCCTTAAATGCCTCCCTTATTGCTTCCTGCTTCTGGCTTGCAATCATGGTTTCCTTTTTATTGAGGACTCTCTTTTCCTTTCCATCCTCCTCAATGGTGTCATATACTCTCGTATCTTTGAGGTTCAGGGAATCTTCCAGTATCTTATAGGCATTTACCCGGCTTGTACCATAGGTCATGTTGACAAGCGTATTTCCAAAATCAGCGTTTTTCCCTTTAATGTTCCACTCTCCGGTCACACCCGAAAACTGCACCCCAATCGTATCTCTGCGGAATAAATGCTCCGGTGTCTGGAACGTATCACGCATGAAATCATTGATATATTTTGGATCAATCCATGTGGCACCAATACGCACCTCAATCTCCGATGCGTCCAGCTCCCTCGGCTGTACCTGCGTAAGAGCCTGTACATTTTGGGCATATTCCGGATGATTTTCCGCATAAGTGGCTGCTATGGCAAATTTCTCACGCACATTGCCACTTAGATACTGGTCTGCTGTCTCCCAGACATCGGTAAGCGGATTCTGAAAAATGACACCACGAAGCTCCTCAGTAAGTGTATCCTTATCTTTTCCGGTAAGCTCTCCCATAAAATCAAGGTCGATTTTAGCTTTCTCTGCTAAAGATACTGCCAGCGCTTCACTTGCAGTATCCACGCTTGTGACAACCTCTGCCCTTTTTATGGTACGCTTCGTAAACATATCCGCTTTGCCTTTGAAATTGCCCTCATCATCAAGTTTTTCCAAAGAACACAATAGGCAATAACTGCTGTCCTGATTAAAGGCTCTCTTATTCGCCTGTGAATTGATCAGACCATATTTCTTAGAGAAATTATCATACAGGCTATTAAGCTCTGCCTGCTTTTCCTTAATTGCTACATCGGAGTATTCCTCAAGCTGCATATCAATCAGCTCCTGCGTACAGTCACGGATTGCCACCATTCCCTTGATACGTTCTTTTGCGGTGTCTGATACTTCCACCGGCTTCATGACAGAGTTTTCACGGTAATATACCTCATTATCGACTACGGTATAACTGAAATTCTTGACAGACGGATCAGCAGGAATACTCTGCTTGCTCATTTCATCCGCAAGCTCCTCATCCAGATCAATCGTATCAATCTGTCCTGTAATGTTTTGAAGTGCTTTCGCTAACTGCTCCTCAAATGGTCTGCCATCATCTGCCTTGCAGGTGCTTTCCATACCATAAGGACCGGATACCATTTCCATCTTTCCTACGATCTGCTCCGGGTGCTCTGCAAAGTAAGCGTTCATTGTAATGCCATTGGCATCCTCTCCCAGATGTACCCAGTCCGGCTCACGCTCCACCATACGGTCACGCTTCTGGAAAAATAAAATATCCGAAGTGACCTCGGTTCCTGCATTTGCCTTAAATGCGGTATTCGGAAGTCTGACTGCACCAAGCAGGTCTGCTCTTTGTGCAAGGTATCTTCTGACTTCCGGACTTGCCTTGTCCATGGTTCCCTTGCTTGTGATAAAAGCAACTACACCTCCGGGACGCACCTTATCCAACGTCTTTGCAAAGAAATAATCATGGATCAGGAAATTGTTTTTATCATACTGCTTATCTGCCACCTTATACTGACCAAAAGGTACATTTCCGATTGCCACATCAAAGAAATCATTGGGATATTCAGTCTTTTCAAAACCTTTGATCTGCACATCTGCCTGCGGATAAAGCTGTTTTGCAATGCGTCCGGTAATGCTGTCCAGCTCTACTCCGTAAAGCCTGCTCTCTTTCATGGAATCCGGCATCATACCGAAAAAGTTGCCGATACCCATGGAAGGCTCCAGTACATTTCCTTTGGAAAATCCCATTTTCTCCAATGTTTCGTACATCTGGCGGATAATGACCGGACTTGTATAATGGGCATTCAAGGTACTCTCCCTTGCCATGCGGTACTCCTCCGGTGATAGCAGTTCCTTTAACTGGTGATATTCTGCTGACCAGTTTGATTTGCTCTCGTCAAACGCATCGGCAAGACCACCCCAGCCGACATACTGGGATAAAATCTGCTGTTCCTGCGGTGTAGCATAACGGTTTTCGCCCTCGATCTGCTCCAACAGCCTGATTGCTGCAACATTTCTCTGGAATTTCTCTTTTGGAGAGCCTTCGCCCAAGCGGTCATCGCTGATATGGAAATTGACAGCGTTACTTTTATCTGGTGCTGATACCGACCTTTCTTGTGCTGATTGCCTTTCTGATGAAGGCTGTTTTTCCTCTGACGAAGGTGTAAGCGGCTCCCAATCTCCGGTAAGCACCTGCGACAGCATATCTTCAGTCTCTTGCTCTGATTCTCCATTCTCCAGACGCTCACGGGCAGCCTGCGTGTCTATGTTGTCCAGTTCATCTTCGGTCTGTTCCCTTTCATCAGAGAACTCCGTCTCTGCTTCCCTGCCACTTTCTGCAAGCTCATTCCCCCAGTCCATTGCTTCCTGCAAAGTCGAAAATGTCTCCAATGCCGGACGGGTGGTGTCTGCCGTATCATAAATAGCATATCCGTCCACTTCCTTATCAATCCAAAGAAATACTCCCTCTGATAAGGTGGCACTCCACTGTGTCGGATTTCCATATTCATCATCTGCATCATGTACCACATGCCATGATAATTTCTGCGATTTCTCTTGTGAAAATTCTTGTTGTGGCTCAGTTTCATCCGGCTCAGCGATACCATCCGTCCCATCAAAGCGTGAAAACACTTCTGCTTCGTGCCTGTCAATATCTTCCTCTGCCAAAGCATTGATATAATCATCTTCTACCTCGCCACGCTCCGGCTTATGGTCGTATTCAAAGGATTTCCCATTGACCTGTGCATAATAAAAACTGCTGTCCTCAATGTCATTTCCAAGCAGATATTTCTCTTTTTCACTGCCCCACTCATCAACCAGAACACACTCATATCCATCAATCGTGATCTTTTGCTGTGCTTCCTTTTCTTTTTCCCGAATCACATTGATATATCTTCTCGCCTGATTGGTAAATCCGTCCAGCACTGCCGGATGTGAGCTTAGAATCAGATCGTTGTTCTCCCACTCATTTTCCGCAACAATGTCCTTTGCCCAGTCCTTATTGTTCCGTGAAAAACGACCATCATAATCAAAATGCGTAACCGTATTTGCAAGAACAAATTCCACACAGTCAATGCCATATTTATCTATGATCTCATCTGCGGTATTCCTCGGAAGAACAAAACCATTGAATTTCTCAGCAATCAGTGCATCAATGTCTTTCTTACACTCTAACCGCTGTCCATGCTCCAGACGAGAAAGCTCACGCTGTCTTGCTTTTTCTGCCTGTTCTTCCTTGTAAGCCTTATAGTTTTCCCTTCCCTGTGGAGATAAGTATTTGTCCTCTTTGATCAGCTCACGAAGCCTTTTCTCTACAACATTCCAGTTCAGAAGCACTTTTGCATACGGATTGCCATAACTGCCTTTCTCCAGACGGATACCTTTTCCATCATGTTCATTATGGGAATCATCATTACCCGGCAGTCCGCCGGAACCACCACCAATGCCATATTCTTTTTTCAGAAAGGCTACCGCTTCCTTCTGGTCATGTCCTTCCATGAAATACTCATAGATGCGGAAAGCTCCATGCTCATAGCCGCTTCCCCTGCCTAGTGCATAGTCAATCTCATCCTGTGTAATAAAATCTTCCTGTGCTACTTCCACAGTATCTGGCAATGGAAATTCCAGCCTTTCTCTGTCAAGGTCTGCTATCTCCGATAACAGATATTCCGGTGATTTCACATGCCGCCATTTTAATTCGGCTTCACCCGATGCAAGACGTTCCGCCGCATCTTCCAAAATATTTTTAAGCTGCTCCCTGCCCTCATGGGTAGAAAGAAGTTCCATGAGTTTTGCTTCACTCTCCGGATAGTTTCCGGCTTTTAATCCAAGCTCCTCCGGCATTTCATCCATGCCATCCCGCAGAAAGAAATAGATCTGGTTGGCAACACGGTTCCGCTCCTGTGTATCCACAAGAAATGCTTCACTGGCACTCATATAAGTACCATTTTCGATCATAGAACGGATATGGCTCTCCACATCTTCCCAATCCATCGTGACAATCGGCGTTTCCCTTGCCTGTGTTCCATAGCCGACACTCATACCATGCTCATCGAACCACACTGATACGGGATTTCCATTGATTTCAAAACCTTTTCCGGTCTGTCCGTACTCATTTTTCAGAAAATCCACCATCTGCTCGGCATTTCTGCCCTCTGTGTACTTTGCAAAGATACGCTTTCTGCTGTGCTGTTTTCCTCCGCCACTGCGAAGAATGGTTTCAAGCTCATTCTGTGGCAAAGAAAAAGCAGCGGGCATGGTATATTTCATACTTGCTTCCGCTGCTGCGACTGTTCCGACCTGCTCCTCAAAAGAAGGAAACAGGCTGAGTTGTGTAAAGGTGGGTTCCGGTGCTTCTCCCCGGAGAAGATCATCTGTGTCTGTTACAGACTGTAAACCAGTTCTCCCAGAACCACTTCCTCTGCTCGGTTCCGAATGCTGTTCATCTTCGCTAAAATCCCAACTTTAAAGAAATCCAAACTTTCATGTAGATATGCTGATAAATACGGCATTGTGTGAAAGAAAAGTTTGGATTTCTTTTTGTGTTTTTCTATTTTTTTAGACTGCAGAAATCTGTCAGTGTGCCGTTCTTGTTCTTCCATTTCTTAGGGATAGTTTTCTGTGTTTCATCTTCCAGCGTAGCCAACGCTTTTATCTTGTCTTCTGTTGTGATGTCCAAGTATCGCATTGTTGTTTCCAACTGTTCATGCCCCAGAAGGAAACTCACCTGTACAACATTAATTCCATCCTCCAACCAATGCGATGCCTTCGCATGGCGAAACTGATGGGCATGGGCATCAAGGGGAACATCCGGACACCTTTTGTGTGCTGCTTCTGCACATATTTTTATCCGCTTTGCCAGTGCGGGTTCTGAGAGCTTTGTGTATTTACCACCTACCCGTGAATAGAACAGGTATGCATCAGGGTCAGGTATGCCATCATGAAAAGCACTTAGATATACTTTGATGTAAGCAACTACCTTGGGGAGAAGATATGCAGTTCTTATTTTATCCCTTTTTCCTATCAGGTTTACATAGGGCTTTTTGCCATCAAGGTGCAGATGACGGATTTTTATAGAGCGGATTTCATCCAGCCGTCCAGCTGTTGCATACAAAAGGGTTAAAAATACAAGATCCCTTTTCCCTGTTTTTGTAGATACATCCGGTACTGCGAGCATGGCAGCTACCGCATCACGTGTAAAACCGGCCACTTTCTTTTTGGTACATTTCTGGCGTTTTATTTTCTGCGCTTCCTGATATAGATACAGGTATTCGATGTCTTTGCTTCCGAGGAATTCCAGAAAGACCCGCAGGGAACCAAGCCGTACGTTACATGTTTCGGGGCTACAGTTTCTGGATTCTTTTAACCACACGATCCATTTTTCTATTTTCTCCCGTTCAAAGCAGTGTCTGGAAAAGCTTCCCGGAGTAACAGACTTTGTTTCGAGAAAGTTTATGTATAATCCAAGAGCATTCCGATAGGATTTCAGTGTATGTTCGCTGGTAGTAAGGAAGTTTGGAGCATAAACATCCAAAAACTCTGAGATATACCGTGCGATTTTAACAGCATCATCAGTTTTTTTCATGTCCTACCTCCGGCAACAGTTCGTTGAAACTGTTTTCTGTTTTTTTCAGCAGGATATCAGCGAGACAGGGGGTGATTGAATAATAGTACAAAGTAGATTCGATGCTCCTGTGTCCCATGGACTTGGAAAGATAATGCAGCTTCTGGTTAAATTCAAACGTATCACTTGTCCAGCGGTCAATGTTCATGGCGGCATAGTTATGTCTGAGATCGTAGGCAACCGCTTTATTCTGTTTTCCATTCGCTTTTTCCCACAAACACTGGAAAGTCTGCGTAACCCACTGTCTGGAATAATACTTCCCATTAGGGGTCTCAAAAAAATAAGTACGATCCGAGCGAATGGATTCGGCCACTTTGTCGTATTGTTTCAAAAGTTCTGTCATGCTTTTGTGGAGAGCTACATAGTGCTGGTCATATCCTTTTGATTTTCGGATGTTCAGCACTCCATGTTCAAGGTCAACATCTTCCCGTTTCAGATATCTGGCTTCCGTAGTGCGGATTCCGCTGCTGTATAAAAGCCGGAAAAAGACAGGACATGTGATTTTTTTCATCTTATACTTTAATTCCGGGCGCAATGGGACGATCCGGTCACATTCATTAAAAAATCTACGAAGTTCCTCGTCTGTAAATGCATGTGGGATATATGTTCTTCCTTCCGGTTTCGGTGGCAATGCCGGTTCTACGGTTGTCAGTCCTCTGTCCCGCAGATAGCGTATAAAAGAACGGATACCGCCAGTTCTTGTAAAACAGGAAGTATTGGTTTCTGTCTCACGTTTCCTGCACCATTCATCTACCATTTCCTGACAGAGTGGCTGTCCGGGATAGTGTAGGGCGCAGTAGCGGTCAAAATATCTGATGTTCAGCCCATGTGCATGGTCACTCCAGGAATCTGAAGCTTTTTGATATTTCTCATACTGTTCGATCAGATCGGAGAATCCTGATATATAAGAACTCATAACGAAAAAACCTCCTTCCCGACAGGATAGCATTCAATGCTTATTGCGCAGTCCCTGAGATGTGCGATATCCGCAAAGAGATAATGGTCAAGTGAATCAGGATCAGCATGTCCGAGAGTGGCACTGATCACAGGGCGGGGGATGTCGTTTCTGGAAAAAGAAGTTGCGAGGTTATGCCTGAAAAGATGGGCACCTTTCCGATCCTGTTTCCTTTGTCGGATGGATGCGGCTTCATACAGCCTGCCGGCATCATTGCCAACTGTTCCTGCACTGATGGGTTTACAGGGGGGGCGTTCGCATAGAAATATCTTTTTGGAACCACTTTGCGGACGTTCCATGGTTATATAATCATAGAGGGCATTTCCAATGCGTGCAGTTAACGGAAGGACAAGTTCATTTCCAGTTTTCTTCTGAAATATCCTGATTTCTTCTTTTTCCCAATCTATATCAGAGAAGGTCAGCCCGGCTATATCACTGGAACGCATGCCGGTAAAAAACAAGAGCATACCGATTGCCCGGTTTCGCAGCGTAATGTTGCTTTTTTCTGACATCAGGACATCCTTGACGGATGACATTTCTTTCTCCGTAATGTACTGGATATTTTTTCGTCGTCTGTTCAATGCCGGAAGATAAGAAAGAATTGTTCTGGCAGCATTGGTATACATCCCGAGATCTGCATGGAAAACAGATGCTATATTTACCTTTGTGCTGGAACTCAAAGTTGGTTTTCCAGATTCAGTGCAGAAATAAGACAGAACCATATCCTCTGTGATATCTTCCAACGTTTCGCATCCTTTTTTCTGGCAGTGCAGGAAAAGGCCACTGCAGGCAGAGATACTCGCGCGGTATGTACCGGGTTTTAATCCACGCCCAATACTGTCTTTCTTATAAATGTCCAGTATGTTTTGAAAATATGGGGAAAGCTGTGAATATGTATTTTGGCGAAACAAGGGTTCACGGACTGGGGTCACGAGAGTTCCGTAGAGTGCATAACGCCGAAACAGGCTGTAAATAGAACGGAACTGTTCTTTCATCTCAGCGGATTCCGTTTCCAAAGAGCGTAAACGGCAGGCTTCTTCATAAGAAGAAATCTCATGTGCATCCTGATTTTTGGAAAGCCACTTCATTTCTCTTTTTACACGATGGATGTGGTAAGGGCTGTAGCCACACGTCTCCATGTGTTGGATAAGTTCTTCATAAGTATTGTCTGATTGTAATAAATTCATTTGATCACCTCCAGCTCTATCATAATCGACTGGAGTGTAAACAAAAAGAAATCCAAACTTTTCTTTCACAAAATGCCGTATTTATCAGCATATTTGAATGAAAGTTTGGATTTCTTTAAAGTTGTGATTTTGAGGAAAATCCAAAAGTTGGGATTTTCCCCACCCAGAGCATCTGATCGGCTTCCTTGAGTTGTTCGGTCACTCCCTCGGTTGCCGCCATCTGGCTCGTCAGCTTCTCCATTCTCTCCTCTGCCTGCTTCTGGATCGTCAGCAGGTGTTCTTTCAATGTTCCTTTCAGAAGAAACGCTGAGTACACGCCCCTGTGGTTCTCCTTCAGATAAGTCTCTCTCATCATTCCGTACTTCGTTACCGTTCCCTCCGGCTGAATGTCCGCCTGTAATGTCGGAATCAGATAATCCCCGTTCTTTTCGTATGTCAGATTCATCGCTATTGCCCCTTTCTACGCTGTTTTGATTGTTGTCAATATATTCCTCATGTCCGCTCTCGCTTTCACGCTTTAACGCATTGTAGTCTATTTCAGAAGTATTTGCAAGTCCTTTCTGCGTTAAATTTTCTGTTTGTTCCTGTTCGTGGCTTCTGTTATATGCCCTTATGGTTCTTCCAATCTCTAAAAGTACCGGTTTTGCAAGCTCATTGGCTGCATCTCCAAGTACTGCAAGGGTGTCCATGGAATTAAATTCATGGATAAAATCGAAAGAAAATTCCGAACCATACTCCTGCATATCTGCACCACAGGCAGATAAAAGTGTAAAGGAAATGCTGTCCGATAATGTCTCCCTCAAGCGGATACCTACATTCTGCTCGTCCAGTCCTTCTAAAAAACTGCCCTCGATCATGTACTGCAAATCCGGCAGCAATTCCTCATAATAATCTGCCGCAATCCTCTCAGCTATCTCCATAAGTCTTTCTTCAAACAGCTTCTTATCATCGGTAGCACCATAAGTCTGCTCCAGACGCTTAATTACATCTTCCTTATGTTCCTCATGTAATTCCCAGAGTTCCGGATACCGTCCGATTCTCCTTGCCGCATGGACATCTGAAACATCAAATACATATTTCAGACGCTTTCCATGTGCATCATCCTCGTCCAAAAGTGCGATACCTTTTGCCCCTTTGTTTACCCAGCAGTGCATACGCTCATTCCACAGCTCTATGGAAGCACACGCTGTTGCGTCCGGTCTTTGTGCATAGATTAAAAGCTGTTCCCGGAACGGATACTTGTATAATCTCGCCGCTGTAGTAAGGTATTTCATCCATTCCTCACGATTTTTGACAACCTCGGCTGCTGTCTCTTTTGCCAGAGCCGATATAAAATCATATTTTCTCACGCAGTTCTCCTTCCTGTCATAGATACGACAAAAAGGCAGCCACATACACTACATGACTGCCTTTCCTTTATTTCCCGCTACTTTCCTATTCCGTTGTACCGAAGCTGAAAGTCTTACTCTCAGCCGCTTTCTTAGGCATAAACCTTGCCTTAACTTCCACAACCCTCCCCTCTAATGCCTGAAACATAGCGTCTACCTGTTCCTGTGTGTATTCATAGGAACTGCGATTTGCAAGATTTTCCAGTCTGCCAATGGCATCCACCGCCTTATTCATGCGGTACTCGCCAATACGGATAAACTTCTCCGCCTTTGTCTCATTTTCCTTTGCTGCAGGCTCTCCCTGCGTTTCCTCTGTTGTCATTGTTACATTTGTTTCTTCCATGTGTTTTTCCTCCATTTTTGATAAAAAAAGAGAGCGTACAGGTTTTCCCATACGCTCTGACGCTGTGTTGATATTAAGTTTTGTGTGGTATTAGTGTTTCTCCGACAAACTTGAAGTTACAGCAAAACAAGTTCTTTTCTGATGTTTTACTTAGTCCCACACAATGGCAAAGCAACGGAATCCTTCTGGAACAGGAGGTCTACAAGAAAACAAAGAGTCCAGCGAAGATATATCCCATTCCTCTGTCCCCCCTGAATGTAACCATTCACATTTTGCAAGGCGTTCCAATTCCGTTGCCGAGAGAGATGTACAGATGATAGGTGATTCTCCCGCAAGAACTAATACCTCGTTCCCATCATACTCTGCAATTTCTGTGTCATTGTGCAGTTCAATGCGAATCCATGCAATATCGGGTCTTTTTTCAAGATTTCTCATCAGTTCCCAAATTTCGGCAATCGAAGGACGTCCAAAGTCACAATCATTTGGTGCAATGGAGTCCTCGGCTGTATTTCCCTCAAAAAATTCATCAAGTGTCAAAAGAGGGAGGCGGTCATTATTTTCTACCATCAGCTTTTTGAATGTATCTAATTCTATCATATTTGTGTTACCTCCAAATTCCGATTTGCAAATTTCTTTCTCTCATAATACCACACTTTTTTCATCATAGATACAGCTATTTCTGCTTCCGAAATTCTTCTAGTATTTTTTCCTCCCTTTCTCGTTCCTCGCAATATTTCCAGAAATCGTCCAAAAATTCATCGACAGATTTTTCCGGTGCTTCTGTCGTTTCAAGTTCTTCCAGCCTTTTTACAATTTTTATAACTTCCTCGGCATCAAATTCCTCATCGGTTGCTACCAACGTATAATAGTCAAGTTTTTCTTTCAGCATATCTATTTCTTTTTCCTTATTCATGCCAAAGTCCTCCCTTCACTATATACATGACAGTTTTCGACAAAATCTTACAAATTATTTTGGAATTGTTTTCTTCTATTTGTCCTTTTTCGGTGGAAATTCCATCTTAAATTTATACTGTAATCCCTTGATTTCTTTACCGTCCTTCGTGTAAGAAAACTCCTCTATCCTCTCTGGAATCAAATAAGCATCGTAGCTGCCTTTCTTGCCCTTCAGACCTTTTACAAGTATCTTTTTCCCTTGAAGCAGGCTCTTGACCTGTGTATCGGAAAGTGTTACCCCAAGTGCCTTGCCGACATTCATGCCACATTTCCCGGTACAATACGCTCCGAATTTTCCCTTGACTACATCAGCACCACACTTCGGGCATTTGCCTAGCACTTCTTGTCCACCCTTGCCTGTTCCAAACATGGCTTTATGTTCATCACTAACGCTGTGATAGGTCTTTACAAGATCAGTTACCATTGCTTCAATACCTGACATAAACTGTTCTGCAGCAACTTCTCCTTTGGATACAAGAGTAAGCTCATTCTCCCAGTCAGCGGTCAGTTTCGGAGATTTTACTACATCCGGAAGTATCGTGATCAGCTTCATTCCGTCCTCTGTCGGGATCATCTGCTTTTTCTCACGTTTCACAAATCCGTCTTTTACCAACTTTTCTATGATATCGGCTCTGGTGGCAGGTGTGCCAAGTCCTTTTCTCTCCACCTCATCACCCATATCCTCTGCTCCGGCTCGCTCCATTGCCGACAAAAGGGAATCTTCAGTATAATGCTTCGGTGGCTGTGTGAAATGCTCGGAAACCTTTGTCTGCTCCACTGCAATCATCATGCCCTCACGAAGCTCCGGCAGCTTCTTTTCTTCCTCTGCATCCGATTTATCCTCTGCGGTTTTATAGGAATTTTTGAAGAAATCCTCAAATTCCTTCCATCCATTTTTCCACACTTCCTTGCCAGATACCTTAAATACAGTATTGTTGCAGGTAATCACTGCCTTTGTGGAATTATAAATGTGCTTCTCCCCGGTCGCACACAGCAGACGGTTTGCACAAAGGGAAAGTATCTTCATTTCGCTCTCCGGGATTGCCTTTAAGTCCTGCTTGATGATCTCCATGGTAGGAATGATTGCGTGGTGGTCCGTCACTTTCTTGCTGTTCAAAATTCTTTTAATATCTGGATTGAACATGATATTCTGCTCAAATAACAGAGAATTGAAAATCGCTTCGATCACATTTTTTGCAGTACCTTCCATGTCATCGGAAAGATACTGGCTGTCTGTTCTTGGATAAGTCACTAACTTTTTCTCATAAAGGCTCTGCGTATATTCCAATGTCTGCTTGGCAGTAAAACCAAACAGACGGTTTGCATCCCTCTGGAGTGTTGTAAGGTCATAGAGTTTCGGCGGTGCTACCCACTTTTCTTCCTTTACCACGGAAGTGACAAGAGCCTGTCCGTTTTCACAAGTTTCTGCAATTCTATCTGCTTCCGTTTTATCACTGATATGCTCTGATACCGCATCCAGACCATTTCCCATGATGTGAGCCATATAATAGGCTTCTTTCTTGAAATTCATGATTTTACTTTCACGATCCACCAGCATGGCAAGTGTCGGTGTCTGCACTCTGCCAACCTTCAATGCCTTACCGCCATATAATACCGTAAAAAGTCTTGTCCCATTGATACCCACAAGCCAGTCTGATTCCTGCCTGCATAATGCTGAATGATACAAGTTATCATAGTCGCTGCCTGGGCGAAGATTATGGAAGCCGTCACGGATAGCACTTTCCTCCATGGAAGAAATCCATAACCGCTTCATCGGTTTTCTGCACCCTGCCATGTTGTAGGTCAGGCGAAAGATCAGCTCACCCTCCCTTCCGGCATCGGTAGCACACACGACGGCATCTACCCTGTCATCATGCATGAGCTTTTTCAAAATCTGATACTGTGCTTTTGTATCACTTTTCACTTCATGCTGCCATTCCTGCGGAATGATCGGAAGGCTCTCATAGCTCCATTTCTTCCATGCTTCCTCATAGCTTTCCGGCTGTGCCAGTTCTACCAGATGTCCCACGCACCATGATACCAGATAGTCATTGCCTTCCAAATATCCGTCCTTACGCTGTGTGGCACCAAGAACTGCCGCAATGCTCTGTGCCACACTCGGCTTCTCTGCAATTACAAGCTCCATCTCTATTCCTCCCCATTTTCTTCATCATTCTCGTTGTTGTTATCTTCATTGTCATTCTCGTCTGTGTCTACTGATTCTGTATCATCACCACCATTTATGAATGCTTCGTCGGAATCCTGCTCGGTTTCTTCCTCGTCATCATAATCGTAGTCCTCGTCAAGCTCGTCCTCATCTTCATCCTCATCAATGAAGTTTTCCTTTTTCTTCTTGGATTTCACAACATATACCACTCCGATCACAGCTACCGCAGCAATGCCCATTAAAATATATGTAAAGCCGGAACCATCTGCTTTTGCGGTATCCTCTTTCGGCTCACTTGTATCTTCCGTGCTATCTTCGGTACTGTCCTCAACACTTTCCGTTCCCTGTTTTTTCTCTCCTGTGGTATCTGCATTATTATTTGACAATACACTGTCTTTGGTAGGAATTGCAGATTCCAATGCTGCTGAATTTTTCGGAAGTGTCTCGCTGTTATCCGTTGTGGTATTTAACAGGTCATTTTCACTGACTTCGGTAAGGAAATATACCTTTTCATCTTCCCCGTCACGATCAATCACCAGATAAAATACCTTTTCTGATGCAGTCCGGATTGTATAAAATTCCTTGCCTTTTTCAGAAGTCTGGCTGTCACTGCTCTGGTCGGTATCCTTAGAAGTATCTCCCGTACTCGGGGACTGCTTGGCTGATGTTCCTGTACTGCTTGAAGTTGTTCCACTGCCTGTTTGGGAAACAGTATTTCCATTGCTGTCTGTCTTGGTATGGTCTGTAACCTGTGCGGTTGCAGAACTAGGCTTGGTTGCTGACGCATCCACCGGGAGCTGCTGTGCCGGATCTTTTTCACTGCTGTCCTTATTCTCCGGATCGGTGTAATACGGATTGGCTGTTTTATAGATTTCAGAGGTATTTCCTGCATTATCCATGGCAGAAATCGTGAAATACTGATACCCTGCATCGAACTGTTGCAGACGGATATTCAAGGCTCCATTCGTATGCTCTGTAAACTCATAGCCATTGACATAGATTGCCTTGATACCGGAATCCGTATCATGTGCCTGAATGCTCAAAAGACCGTCGCTGACTGCCGCATTTAAGGTAGGCTTCGTAAAATCAAAGCACTTGATATAGCGATTTTTCTCATAGGTCTTGCCCTTCTGGTCTGTGACCTGCACATAAATAGTGCTGTTTTCGGAAATCTCTATGTACATATCCTCGGTAATATCTGTCCAGCTTCCATTCTGTCCGACTTTTGCCTTTACTGTCTGAATGGTAAAATTGCCGGATACAATAGTATCCTCCACCTTGACTGTTACTTTCGTGGTATCGTTATGCCACCCAGAAGGTGTATTGATTGTAATTTTTACGCTCGGATTGATATAGGCACATTCCTTATAGTCCTTTGCACACACCGCACAATCCTCATCCACCGCATACTGACTGCATTTTTCCTTGCAGGTGCATTTTGCGGCAGGCTGTGTTTCTTCAGACGAATCTTCTGTTGTGCCTTCTGTGGAATTTTCCGTCTTTCCCTCTCCGGTATCTGTTCCTGAATTTTCTTCCCTGCCATTGCCGGGTGTAACTGTATTTTCTGCGTCACTTGCACTTTCCGTTTTCTGCTCGGCAGTATCCTCCGCATGAACCTCTATCGTATTTGTCCTGTTGGCAAAAAATGCCCCCATCGGCATACAAAAAAGTATTGCCGACAGCATAAGGGACACTACCGCCCTAGCCGATAATTTCCTGTTTTTCATTGATTGAAACCTCCTTTTCCTGTTCCCGTTTCTGTAATAAATTTCTGACTTCATCCTCACTGAGCTTGTTTAACATCTGCAAACGCTCCGATGAGATTTTATATTTTCGTATGATCTTCATGGCTTCGGCATCCTCCGCCATCTGTTTCTGTTCTGCAAGGTCTTTTTCCTTTGCCTGTAGCTGTGCTATCTGCTCTCTGACCTTTTTAAGCTGTGAATTGATTCGTTCTACTGACAAAAATAATTCCTCCCTTCGCTAATTCAATCTTCCAAAACCATAGAAATGGCTCTGCCAGTAAGAAGTATTGATTGATGTGTACTGAATTGGATCACCGCAATGCACCATCGTACCGTTTCCACAGTAGATACCAACGTGTGTAACCGGACGTCCTGCATTATAGGTTCCTGTAAAAAATATAATGTCCCCTGCCTTTGCATCTGCCGCTGATACCGGAGTACACTGGTCATAAATGCCCTGTGCTGTGGTTCTTGGCAGGTTATGTACGCCACTGTTTGAAAATACCCAGCATACAAAACCGGAACAGTCAAAACTAGCCGGAGCTGTGCCGCCAAAAGTATATGGCATTCCCAGATACCTGTTTGCTTCACGCATAAGCGTCTGTACGGTTGCATCATCATAGGATTCCGGCGGTATCACATTGCTGGTTCCTCCTCCGGTGCCGCCCGTTGTTTCTCCATAAATGGTCTGTTCTCCTGCTTCAAAATAAAATAACGGGTTATAATATTCCCCGTTATACAGACATTCGATATGAAGGTGGCTTCCGGTACTGCTTCCTGTATTTCCGCTTTTGCCTATATTGTCACCTTTTTTTACACTCTGCCCTGCGGACACATTTAAGCTGTCCATGTGGGCATATTTTGTGGTATATCCCTTACTGTCCGTAATCACCACATAATTTCCATAATAGGAATCGTAAGTTGCTTCTGTTACCGTTCCATCATGTGCCGCATATACAAACGTTCCTGTCGGCACCGCTATATCCACACCCCTGTGAAGCTCCTCGGCTCCGGTGTTTGGATTTTTCCGGTAGCCATAATAACTGCTGATATAGTAATACCAGTAATAATCAACCGGAGAAGCAAAGACCTGTAAGCCGCCTTTTGTCTCCGTATAGGCTCCAAAAATTTCCGTCTGTTCGCTGTCCATGCGTCCGGCTACAATGCTCTCAAGCGGTGTGACCGTAAGTGTGACACGAAGAATTGTTACGGTATATTCTTCTTCCTCCTCATACTCGTATTCCTCGGTACGGGTAGTCCCGTCCGGATTTGTTACTATTCTGGTTCCGGTCTTTGTGACTGTCCTTGTCCGTGTTTCCTCTACTTCCTCGGTAGTGAGTGAATACATGGCATCAAATAATTCCTGAATCTCACTCTCTATTCCTGCGGCAGTAAATTCCGTATGGACTGCGGAAAGATAACTGATCAGTGTGTACGGATCATGCCCGATTGCACCAAGGTTATAATCGTATTCATCATATCCCGGATAATCAGTTTCAATCCGGTCAATCTTATTTTGCAGTTCCATTTCCTTTTCTGTAAAAGATAAATCTGCTGCATCAATCTCTGCCGGAAGGCTAAGATATGTGCTTGCCATCGTTGTTGTCACAGTTCCGGTAAACATGGAACCGCAGCTTGATAGTGCCGACATGATCATAATGAGCAGAAGTGCAAAAATACCCACTGTGATAATCAGTGTTTTATTTTTCGTGGCAATTTCCTGTAACTTCTTTGCAATCCCAGTTGCAGCATTGGCTGTCTTTGTAAATGTTTCCTTTGCAGTCTTGGCTTCTGCTCCTACCCGCCTTGCCTTGGCATACTCACGCTTGATGCGCTGTTTCTGTAGCTGCCTTTGCAACTGCTTCTTTGGACTGTTGCCCTTTAGATGTGGATTTTCACTGATGAATTTCTCATACTCCAGCTTCATATCCACTGTAACCTGTTTTTTGTGCAATCGCTCTAAGCGGTCACGCTTTCTCTGTGCCTTGCTCTTGCGGTGATACTTTATATAGTGGTAAATATCCTCGGCTCGCTGTTCCGTCTTGTGTGCGCCCTCCACAGCAGAATTATCCTTTTCTGTCTCTGCAATCTTGCGATGCACAAAATACATATTTTCGGTCTGGAGCTTGTGAACCGCAGTTTTTCCCAGTCCGTCCGGCTTGAATGGCTTCTCCACTTCCACCGGAACCACCACATACTTTGCTTTTCCGGTCTGTTCATCAAAGACACGCTTCATCTCATACTGCCGCTTTGTCGGCATCTTGTCCTTTGCTTTCTGCAACTTTCGGCGGTTCTTTTCCGACTTATCAAAAGCCTTCTGTACTTTTTGGTCTGTAAATTCGTCCGCCTGCCCCTGCGAAAATGTGGCGTCCTTTGTCTGAAGATCTCCATAATCGGACTGCTTTGCATTTTCTGACTTTGCACGCTCTCTGTGTGCGTGTTCTCTCTGCACACGCCTTTTGTGATATTTTCCTTTTTCCTCAGACCGTTGGTAGGTATTTCTAACGTGGTAATTGTCCTGAAAACTGTCTGCGTCCTCTGTATGGAAATTTGTAGCATTACCGTTTTCCTCATTGATAAAGCTGTTTTCCTTTAAGAATGTCTTTTCCGCTTCGGCTTCCGACTTCTGGACATTGTGACCAGAAGTGTCCTGTTGTTGCTGTCGGTAATATTTTTTCTTATTATTTTTCCTGTATTCTGTCCCAGTATTAAACTCTGACTTCTGGACGCTGTGACCAGAAGTTGCTTTTCCTGTACGACTGCCATGGTTCGCATCCCTTGGCAGATTGCTCACAGGCTTCTCGCTGGCACTAAACTGGTTTTCCACAGAAAAGGTGTTGTCCTGCCTGTGTTCTATATGTTTTACTCCAGTCACTTCCTTATCTTTGGAAAATGTCTCTTTTTCAAATGCCTTTGCCGCCTGCTTCTTCTGTCTTTTTTCTGCCATTTACACTGCGTCCTCCTTCTGCACCGATTCCTCCGGCTTGGTATTCATAATTCTGTAAGTCTTGGTGTCTGTCGGATATTTGTCTACAAATGGAATTACCACATTGTCAAACAGTATCAGACCACTTCCCGGCTCGGAGTTGGTGACATAGGAAAGCTGCTTATCAGAAAGTCCCAGCTTATCAGCGAGAATTGCCTGATCTTTGGCATTCTGATTTAACAGATACACAAAATCGCTGTTACCCAAAATACCTTCAATCTCCTCAGAACGAAGAAAATCGCCCACGTTCTGCGTCAAACCTGTCGGAATACCGCCCCATTTTCTGAAACGCTTCCAGATTTCCACGGAATAAATAGCTGTCTGCTTCTCCTTCAGAAGAAGGTGGAACTCATCACAGTAATAACGGGTAGCAATCTTTCGCTCCCTGTTCTGCGATACCCTGTTCCAAACCGCATCCTGCACGATTAACATACCCAGCTCTTTCAACTGGTTTCCCAAATCTCTGATGTCAAAGCACATGATACGATTGCCGCTGTCTACGTTGGTATGGTGGTTGAAGTAATTCTGGGAACCATGCACATACAGCACAAGGCTGTTTGCGATACGCTCCGCCTTTGGATTTTTGTGTGCTAACAGGGCATCATATAAATCTTCCAGCAGCGGCATATTTTCCGGCACCGGATTTTCAAAATACTTGTCATAAATATGACGGATACATTCGTCGATGATACCTTTCTCATCGTTCTCCAGACCGTCCTTGCCACCTGCGATCAGGTCACATAATGTTATGATAAAATCAGATTTCAGTTTTAATGCTTCCTTATCCCCCTTATGGCTCAATTGAATATCCATAGGGTTCAGATAGTCTTTGGAATTGGTGGCAAGTTTTACCACCTGTCCATGAAGTGCAGCCACAAGAGCAAAATACTCTCCCTCCGGATCGCAGATGATAATATCGTCCTTTGTGATAAGAAAACAGCTTAAAATCTCACGCTTTGCACTAAAACTCTTACCACTTCCGGGAGTACCTAAGATAACTCCGTTTGGTGTACGGAGCCTTTTTCTGTCTGCCATAATCATGTTGTTGCTAAGTGCATTTAATCCGTAATAGATTGCCGGTGCAGGCATAAATAACTCCTGTGTGCAGAATGGTACTAAGATTGCGGTGCTTTTTGTGGAAAGAGTACGCTCAATGCCTGTCTCATTGCATCCAATCGGTGCGGATGCCATAAGTCCCTGTTCCTGCAAATACTGTAAACATCTGAGGTCACAGTTTGCCTGCTGAATGATACCGGACACCCTCTGCATTAAGCTCTCCAGTTCCCGCTTGGTTCTGCCATAACAGGTAATAAGGAATGTCATGTTGATCATCTTCTGGTTGCTCGTATTCAAATCATCGAGAAATTCCAGCGTGTCCTTTTCATAAGTCACGATGTCTGTTGGAAGAATATCCATATCATAGCCGCTTCGGACTGCCTTTTTCTGCTCTTCAATCTTCATTTTCTGGATATTGGAAATAACCGCTTTTAACTTCTTGATTGCCTTTACCGGATCTTCCGTCTGCATGTGCATGGAAATCGTAAGATTAGCATCAATATCCAGAAGATGCTTGATCAGCTCGTCCGTAAACTTCGGTGCGATAATATCCAGATAGGACACACAGCCATACATATTCCCCGACTTAAAGCGGTTCGGATAGCGGAAATCAAATCCCAGCGGTGCAATATAGTCCTTGACCGACTTACCGGATTCTGCCAAATCCTTAAATGAAAAACGGAAAGGCTCCATCGTATCCTGATTAAAATATTCATGCAGGATGCGCAGTCTTTCCTTTCCGTCCAGTCCCCTCGCAAGGGTTCCTATGTTGTTTAAGTTCCGTATGACATCTTTTTCAATGTTGTTAAGGCGGCTCTTGGCTTCCTTGTAGCCGTTGCTTTCTACACCAAAAATCAGATATTTTGATTTGATGATACCGTTGTTGCCCTTTGCCGCCTGCTTCTTTAACATCTCCGTGTATTCCTCACGGATGTCGTTAAAATCATCCTCCTGCCACGGAATGTCAAACTGTTCTGTAAGCATCTGCTCGTTGACCTGCCTGTTGAAAAGCACCAGTTCAAACTTCACAGACGGATCAAAATAATTGATAAGCTTGCTGTACTGTGCCAGTATGTCCGCCTGGTCATCCACTTCCAGAAGCTCATAGTTTATATCAAAAAATTCCACCATCTTTGTATAATAACGGTGGCTGACCTGACAGATACCGTCACGGAACATCTTTTCAAAAGTGATCGTCCTTTGTGCGGTAGTCGGCTTTTCTTTCTCAATGCTCTTTCCCGATAAAATATGCTTTAACTGTATAAGACGCTTTTTTTCTGAAAAGGTAAGACCGCCACTTTTACTGTTGTTCCTGCTATTGCCTTTATAACTGCTTTTTCTGCGGCTTTCCGGTTCTGCCTTTTGCTTTTTCTTCAAAATAACGAACCTCCCTTCGTAATTTTTCTTTTTCTTCCAACTGCTTGTATAAGTTCTCTGACCGGTATGGTCTTATGCCCGGTGTGAGTATCTTCTGCCGGAGCATAAAATACAAAATCTTCTCCGCCGGAAACCCGTTTTTCTCATACATCGCAAAAAAGAAGAACGGAAGCATTGCTCCCATCATAAGAAGTGATGCGGCTGATGTTCCGATCAGTCCCTTGGTTAAAAAATACAAGGGTATCCCGGCTACTGCCGCACCGCTGAAACAGATGATCTGTCTCTTTGTCAAGTTCAGTGCCACTTTTGTCTTGATACCGGACAAATCCTTTGGCACCTGCACGGATATTGCCATATCGTTCCTCCCTTAGTGCGCATTCCAGATAGATTTCGATAATGAACCAGTCTTAAAGAGTGAAAAGCATAAAATAACGGTATATGCTGCCACCGACCAGAGTGCCGTATGCAGGTTGTCGGATACTGCCACACCAGCCACAAGCACTGCATAGATAGCGACACACACCATCATAAAAAATCCCTGAAATGCAAGGGCGCAAAGTCCCTTAAAATAATTGGTTCCTATCGTTCCCCATTCCCGGTTGGTTACGGTTGCACAGGGAACGGGTGCTACTGATACATAAAGATATATTTCAATCATTCGCCCATAAAGAATGACGGTGATAAGGACTGACATGATTTTCATACATAAACTGACGATCATGGTCTCCATCCCCAGTCCTAACAGCTCGCCTATGCTCATCTCCGAAAACTGCTCATTGAACATCGTTTGCAGCGTACTTGAAACATCAATACTGGTTTCCCCGCTGATTGCTGCGGCGGCAGAATTGACGATGTGGCTTCCCACATCAAATACCGCCATTACAATGTCAAAAGTCTTGCTTAACAGCATGACTGCAATACACGCTTTCATAAAAAAACGGATAAAAATTGCCGTATTGAAGTCATGCAGATTATTCTTGTCAATAACCATGGAAATAAGCTCGTAGACGAGTACAAAACTGATGATCATTCCCGCTATGGGAATCATCACGTTATCGGACAGGGTTTTTATCATGTCAAAAATACCGGAGTTCCAAGTGCTTGGAGTTTTGCTGACCTCCCCTGCAATCGTGCCTACCTTGTCATTAACATCGGTAAACATGGTTTCAAAGTTGGTCAGAACCCACCCCTGCAACAGTTCCTTTATGAATTCAGTAATCTTATCAATGATCCCACCCATGAATTATGAAAACAGAGTGGTAAGCTGTGGAATTACCGTCTGTGCCACAATGATGATGCCACCGCCACTCATAAGCTGTTTGATGCCCTGTGATTTTGCACCGGATAGCGATAGGTAATCCTTTGATATAATCTCCGGATTTTCCCCCGCTCCACACCGTGCATGCAGCTTTCACCGCACACGGCGTTCCATCGAATTCAACCGCCAGGGCTTTTCATATACGATTTACACACTTCGTAACAGCATAATTATCAAAGAATGATTACAGGCATTTCTGCCATAGTTCGAAGTTTGTTAAGTTTTGCAAGTTTAGAATCATCTAATTGCAGTGGGTTTAGATATTCTCTGATTGTGATTTCAGACGTTGCATGGATAATCACATGGACGGCTTTTGAGATTAATATCAGATTTTCATATGCATCCGTACCACCTTTGCTTGATGGCATTTTATGGTGACAGTGTATGTCATGCACTTCCATGGGAAGTCCAGTGACTGCACATTTACCATATTGAGCCGCAAATAGTGATATTCTGTTATCTGCATATTCAATCGACCTGCCTTTAACAGGATTACGCATCAGCCATAACATTGCGTCGGTATTGATAGTAAGATTCTTATGAATCAGTTCTCGTCCCTTGGCTGTGTATTTATTGATGACTTTCCTTTTGTTTTGGGCATTTTTCTGCGGAACGGCTCCCACTGGAACAATGGGACGTTCATGCAGAAACCTCAATTGCCTGCTTTTACCATACTTGTCTTTGATAAAACCATTTTTCAGAGAACCCTTACGGGACACATCGCCTTTCAGCCGATTTTTAAGCTGTTTATTGATACTGAAGGCAAGCCTTCCAAAGTCTGCTGTTGTTTCTGTTGCAATGCAGTAGTATTCGTGTAATCCTGCGACTACAGAATTATATTTCTGCAACTGCATAAACTGAGCTGTGTCATCTGACGAATGAGCCAGAGTTTTCACTTCCTCTGTCAGCTTTTCATGAGCCTTTTTGTATGCCTTGTCACACATATGTGACCTGACGACATATTTCTTTCCCTTTTTCCGCACTTTCAGTTTGAATCCGAGAAAATCAGAATACTGCCTTTTCAGATTGACTACCTTTGATTTGTCGGGGCTTATATCAAGACCTAAGCGGTCTTTTAACCACATTTCTGTAGCTTTATAGACTTTGACAGCTTCTGCGTGTGTAGGGCAGAAGATTTTAAAATCATCGGCATATCGCACCGCATGCACTTCTTTCAGTTTGCTTCTGCGTAAAGCCCTGTAAGCATGGCTTTTGATAACTGTTCCCTGCTTATTGCTTCTTGTTGTAAAATCTGTTTTCGTTGGCATTTCTTCCCATTGGGAAGTAATCCACCAATCCAACTCATTTAGAACAATGTTTGCAAGCAATGGTGACAGGATACCGCCTTGTGGAGTTCCTTTAGTAGGAAATATCTTATCTCCATTTGGCAGAATAACAGGTGCCTTCAGCATTTCCTTAATGATGCATAACAGTTTCTTATCTCTTATTCCTAATGCCCATATCTGCCTTATCAGTTTTGTGTGATTGATGTTGTCGAAGAATCCTTTAATATCGAGGTCTACTACGTGATACATATGCTGTACCTGTATCAATCGCATACACTGTGCGATGGCGTGTTCAGCGGATCTGTTAGGACGGAATCCGTAAGAATTATCACTGAATTTGGCCTCACATATCGGCTCCATAACCTGTAAGATGCATTGCTGAACCACTCGGTCAACGATAGTCGGAATTCCCAGAGGTCTGGTCTTTCCATTGGGCTTTGGTATCTCCACACGCTTTACTGGGCGTGGATGATAGCAACTGAATTGCTTTCTTATGAGACGGACGTATTCTTCCTCACTTAATTTAGCAAGGTCGTTAATTGTCCTTTTGTCCACACCTGCGGTATCACTTCCTGTATTCGTCTTTATCGTTCTGTATGCCAGCTTGATATTCTCTTCACTCTCGATGATTTCCATAAGATGATTAAATATCTTGTCTTTCTTACTGTCTGCATACAATCCATCAAAAGTACTTATCATGTCATAATACTCAGAATTGCGGATTTTTCTCTGTTTAGATTTCTGTTCTTGCTGTTTCGAAGTCAACACAGGCATCCTCTCCCTTCGGTTTGGATTTTCTTTGTCATACTCGAAGCTGCGTTTATCGTATATTCATTTTTTTCTGTTGAATTCGACTTGGGGCTATCCCTCCACGATGTTTAGCATCGCTTCACAGGTACTGTGCCCCTACTCTCACTGGGATTAAGTACGGTTGTACCGGTTTTGCCCGGCTTTCCCGTCCAACGACCTGCAACGGCTTGTTTCATACGTTCCCAGCTTTCCACGTTCCGATATTCCTATCGTTGATTATCTTTAGGTCCTTCCTCTAAGCCTGTGTCCAATCATGCATAATCATATCGCCTGTAACGATATATGGATGTTCATAACAACCATTCTTACTAATCCACGGACACGCCCGTACAAGGGCTACTGCCTTTCGACAGTATCAACGTTTAGACTCGTACATTCGGAAGTTCGTCAGTACTTTCGTACATTCTGACCATGGGTAACCGACACCCGGCATATAGGTAGCACCATCCACCGCTGGATAGCTTTCGTATATGGTAGTTAGCCATATTTACGGCTACTCTCTGCCGACTTTACCGAGCTTCTGACACTTTAGCGGTTGCACGCTGATGCCAGTCGGAGTATCAGTGTGAGCGCTTCGGGGCGTTACTCCCTCATTTCACTCATCGGAATATCAGTTCTCCAAAGTTTCAGGCTTGAAAGCCCTTCGACTTTGTGCGTAAGCTTTTCACTTACGAACGTGTCGCACGATTATCGTTTCCATATCCTTCGAGAAGATTGATAACTCCCCACACGCCTACACCTGCTCCGATTGCAGTTACTACTGTTTTAAGTCCTGTTACTGATGTTGTAAAAAAGCCCATTTGTTTGTCTCCTTTTTCAAAAAATAAAAAGGCGCTTCTCTGAATTATAATTTTTAGAAAAGCTCCCATATCATAAGTTCCATATTCAGTTGTAAAACAACTTCTGGTCACAATGTCCAGAAGTTAAGCTGTGATTTCTCCGACATCGCATACCTCATCCACCACATCATCCCTCTTAAAGCGGAGTCTGTTGCGGTTCTTGACGTATTTTTCAATGTCAAACTCATTCTTTTTGTCATAATCGGATAACAGTGGGTACTGCTTATGCTTCGTTATATCAAACTTATCTGAGAAAAAAGGTCTCACGCCCCTAAGCTGCATGATACACTTGCTGCCATCCATGACTGCAATCTCATTCTGGCTCATCAGTTCCTTTCCGGTCTTTTGCTAGTTCAGACCGTAGGACTGGCTCGTACCTCTTGTATCTGAGGTATTGTAAAGGTCAATCGTTTCTTTTCCAAGGATTTCTGCCAGATCTTTCAGAGTATCTTTCTCTTTTCCTCCCAAAAACAGGGTTGTGTCGCAGTTTCCTTCAATGGTCGATGCGTTGTCCTTATACAGAGCCTTTAGCTGTGACTTTGACTGCAAAATAATAGAAGCTGATATTTCCCGGCTACGGATAGTAGCAATCAGCTTCTCAAACTGTGGAATCTGCCCGATGTTCGCAAATTCATCCAGTAAACACCGGACGTGGATCGGCAGTCTCCCGTTATATACATCATCTGCCTTGTCGCAGAGCAGATTGAATAACTGCGAATACATGATACTTACAATAAAATTGAATGTTGCATCGGTATCGGAAATAATGACAAACAGTGCTGTCTTTTTCTCCCCCAATGTATCAAGTTCCAGTTCATCATAAGCAGTCAGGTCACGCAGCTCCTTGATGTCAAATGGTGCCAACCTCGCACCACAGCTAATCAAAATAGATTTTGCTGTCTTTCCAGTAACAAAATGTCAATAGTTTTTTAATCACTTTTTTCAAAAATAGAAAATCATAATCTACAAATTTAATATTCCTAGTGGGTTACGGTTGTAGGTGGGGGAACACGAACCACAACCGCTTCGCTGGTTTTGTCGGTGGGTTACGGTTATGAGTGTGAGGGTACTCCCTTTGTGGCTATAAGTAAATAAAATTCTAAGGAGGAACTTAAAATGCAAAAGGTAAACGGCAAATACCCAGTCAGAATTGAGAACTGCATTGACTGTGGCAATGAATTCATAATTGTTCTAGAAGAATTTATTCAGAAAACTGAATCAGGAATGCGTCTTCCCAAAAGATGCGTAGCTTGCAGGAAAAAACGCAGATACGAAAGAGATCCATATGCCGGCTGGCTTTCAACGCTGGGAAAATATCCAGCAACTAAAGGTCATCGTCATAGTGTACATGGCGGCAGATAACGAAAGGAAGGTATCAAATAATGAAATATTTTAATTGTTTTAATATCGTGAAACTAGTAACTGATGAAGCATCAAACCAATTCTCACCTTTATTTAGTGAAAATTCATTAAAGCTATCTCGTCTAAAATCTCAATGTGATTATATTAATAAAATTGCAAATCAATATAATGGTATCTCCTGTGAAATAGAGATTGATTCCATCACAATGGAAATTCGAATTATGCTTACACTTGCTGATAAGCACCTTGCCTTGTCATCTATTAACTGTCCACAGCCTGTAAAATCAGAAATATATCTAAACGAAGATAATTTAATTTGTTTGGATTTTCTTGTTCCAGGCATTTGGTCAAAAAGCCAACCACGAAAGGAGCTTCCAAGATGCTTGAATTAATTTGTGTAATTATAATCAATGCATTGATTAAAGTGATTTTTGAGGATAATTGGAAACCCTTCATCGTATTGGTTATTCTTTATCTTTTTTGTTCTTTCATGGGTTCGCTATCATAGCAGAAAACCTACTGTCATCTGTAGATTATTTTGCAGATAGCAGTAGGTTTTCTTTTTATCCTAAATCACCTGTCGACTTGCTTCTGTAACCAGCATCCGGTTGATCTTCTCCTGCATTGTTTCCTTTGCATCTTCATTGAAATGATAACGAACAACATAGACTGTCTGCCCGATTTTCTTTGTAAATGTGTTTCCCTCTGTTTTTGTATTCATCATTTTTTCCATAATCATTTTCCTTTCTTTTGGAGTCCCAGCAGAGAGTCATTCCATTGGTCTCTGTCAGGACACTATTCTTTAAATCAGGCCCAAAATGGGCACTTCCACTTTCGTAGGCTACCTATATATAGCCTTTTCATTTTTGCTTGCAAAAAGCCTTGTGATCACA
>ENA-OUOY01000355-OUOY01000355.1-human-gut-metagenome-genome-assembly--contig:-NODE-355-length-33247-cov-21.025036_pt1 | contig 33247 bp, 34 predicted proteins | sample MGYA00237937_ERZ548767 | MGnify/ENA primary metagenome ERZ548767 (study PRJEB26490, sample SAMN05356887) | human gut metagenome | biome: terrestrial biome; feature: human-associated habitat; material... | reverse complement strand
ACAACTGGGATGAAACCGAAGATGGAGAAGATGAGGACGGAACCCAGGAATCAGATCTAGAGGATCAGGATGAGAAAACCGGGACTGACAACACCGATGAACCCGACGAATTATCCGATACAGAAGAATTCGGATCAATCCCAAATTCTGTGTAAACTCCATTTTGGGTGCAAATAGAATAAAGTATATTCAGGGAGGCGGCCGGGGAAACCGGCGGTGTTACTCGGGCATACGCTCGGCAAAATAGATGGCCATTTGGCCTTGGTCACCTTGTGCAACTGGCGATTGAAGCCCTCGACGGCGTTGGTGGTGCAGATCAGCCGCCGCACCTCTTGAGGATACTTGAAATAGGTGCTGATGTTGGCCCAGTTGTCCCACCAGGACTGGGGGATTTTGGGGTGTTTCTTGTCCCAGTGCTCCTCAAAGGTATCCAGAACGGCCTGATCATCCACAGCGGCATAGACTGCCTCCAGGTCGGCCATGAGAGACTTCAGCTCCTTGTAGGACACCTATTTGCTGGAATTGTGCAGTTGGTGGATGATGCAGTTCTGGATCTCGGTTTTGGGAAAGATGGCATGAATGACCGCATCAAACTCGGCCAGGTTATCTGTGCAGGCAATGAAAATATCCTCCATGCCCCGGTTCCGCAAGCCATTGAGTACGGTCGTCCAAAACTTGGCGCTCTCATTTTCGCCTACCCACATACCCAATACATCCTTGCGTCCGTCCAGGTCGATACCAACGGCAATGTATACCGCTTTCTTCATAATCTGTCCCCCGCTGCGGACATGATAGTGGATGGCATCCAGAAATACCGCAGCGTAAATGGATTCCAACGGCCGCTGCTGCCACTCTTTGGCAATGGGTAAATCTTGTCCATGATCCGGCTGACCATACTGTCTGAGAAGGAAATCCCGTAGATATCCTGGATGTGAGCCTCAATATCCCCAGTGCTCATACCCTTAGCATATATGGACAGAATTTTTTCTCAACGTCCTGACTGATGCTGGTCTGGTTCTTTTTCAGTACCTGGGACTCGAAATCCTCCTTCCGGTCCCGGGATACCGATACTTCTACATCTCCGAAGATGGTATACAGCGTCTTGCTGTTGTGCCTGTTACGGCTGTTGTCCATATCCTTGTTTTTGAGCTTTTAAAGTGATTTTCACCAAAGGTTGGTGTTTTTCTGTAATAGGAAAACATTATTACTTCACAAATCGGAACGCATGTTCTATAATTAAAATACAGAAAAGGAATATATATTTGGCTTGACGGAGCTGTGAAAAGGGTGTTTTCTATTTCAATGTAAGAGATTTATCATATAAAACGATAAATATTATTGTTTTGGCATGGTGAAGATTACCTTCGTGCCGCCGCCTAGTTTTGAATGAATCTGTATTCCATAATCATCTCCATATAATAATTTAATTCTTCTGTCCGAGTTTTTAACGCCAATCGAACGAGAAGATTCTGAAAGAACACACTCTATTTTTTCTTGTGTCATCCCACAACCGTTATCTGTTACAGTGAAAATAACGACATCTGTATACAACTGGCCGGATACCAATATTTTACCGGGGTAATTAATATCCTTGAAGCCATGGACGATACAATTTTCAATGATAGGCTGAAGAAAAAGTTTTGGGACCTGTAACTCGTAAAGTTCATCTGGTATCTCAAAATCAATGTCGAACTCATCTTCAAATCGTATTTTCATAATAGAGGTATAATCTTTAAGCCATAAAATATCGTCCTTCAATAGGGAAGTTTCAGAGGTGTTGTCGCTGGTGTATTGAAGCATTCGTGATAACTCCACAATCATTCTGCTGGCGCTTTCCGCATTACCGCTCAAACATATCCAGTTAATAATATTTAAAGCATTATAGATAAAATGCGGGTTTAATTGAATATTGAGCAACAGCATTTCAGATTCTTTCTGTCTAATTTTTACAACATAATTTTCTTTAATGAGACAGTTAATTGCTTCGTTTGTTGAGTTTATTTTTTCATAGAAGAAAGCAAACTCATCCTTAGGATCATAAAGTATTTTATTGTCAAAATACCCCTCTTCCATTTGCTCGATGGTTTTAAGCGTGACCTCTATCTTTTTATTTATTTTTTCAGAAATTAAGAAAGATAGCAGCAATGAAAACAGAAATAAGACAAGGGCGCATATTAACAGATAAATAAAAAGCGTCTTTATAATATTTTGCGTGAAAATGCTTAGCGGAAGAGAGTTGGTAATGATCCAGCCGGTGGTTTGGCTGGTAGAGTAACAGACAATGGTTTCTATCCCGTTGACGTCTGCAATAAAGGAGCCGTTGGGTTTATCCGTTAATAGTTCTTTTGTCCAGGAGTAGTCCTGCCCAGAAGAATCCGAATAGATTACAGTTCCATCCTGCGTAAATAATCCAATCTCATTTACATCAGAATTATGGTTTTCCAGCAGCGAGGTTAAATAGCTCTCGGTAAAGTTGATCACAAGAATAGGCTGTTCAATATCAGAGGGCAGTCTCTTGATACTGTTGTTCTGCGTCGTAGAAATATGCAGTTCCCGAACAGCGGAAAAAAGCCGGTTAAATTCCAAGGATTCAGGTGTAATATTATCAATTCCAAACTTCTCACAATAATCGTAGGTTGGAATCCATACCAGGGAATCTCTATTTTCTTTCGCCTTGAAATACAAGTCGGATTTTTGAAAGCTGTCCGGCGGATAGAAATTTTTATCAGTGGCTCCAAACCTGAAGTAGGAAGTCACCAAATGCACTGAGTAGTAATTTTCCCACGCGAAACAATCGGCTAAAATTTTTTGTATTTGGCGGTTGGCCTGGATGATCTGATAATCGCTGGGGGATTCTCCCAGTTCTGAAAAGATTCCGTAAAGTTCATTGTTCACATTTAAAAAAAGAGACAATGTTTCAAAATTATCCAATTCCTGATCAAGCAGATAACCGCTCTTTTCTACATTCTCCATCATATTTTCCGTGGCCAGGTTAGTCATACTCTCTTTTGCCAGATAGAATAAAACCACTGAGATAATAACCATAGGAAGGACGGATAGAATAAAGAAGCATAAAAACAATTGTTTTCGTAGTTTCATGCGTTTGAGACGATGCAGCATTTATTCATTCTCCTTATATGTGCCGTTTGATTTTCGAAAATCTTCAGGGGTCACGCCGAAAAAACGCTTAAATGTTTTCGCAAAATACCCGGGAGAACTGAACCCCAGATTTTCCGAAATATCCCGGATTTTATTGGATGGATTTTTTAAAAGCTCCTTGGCTTTGTTCATCCTTTTTTCGGAAATATAGTCTGTAAAGCTTTTCCCAGAGATGGATTTAAATAAGGTGCTGAAATAGGACGGATGAAATGAAAATCTGTCCGCCACTTCACTTAAGGTAATGTTTTCCATATAATGCTCGTCAATATATTCCAGTATCTGATTCATTCGATTGTTGGTAACCTCTTTTTGCAAAGAGACTTCCTGATAAATTTGTTCGATGATATTGGTGGCCAGAGTTGATAACTGAGATATTGTATTTGATTCCACCAAAATCAAATCGATTTCTCCGAAAAGCTGCAGCTGCCGCTGATGGGGCATCGCATAATCAAAATGATTTAAAAGATTATACAGAATACAAGTTGCAATCTGCCTTGCGGAATAGGGCGGGAGATTGCCGGGCTCAAAAAAATTATACACTAAATTGTGAAAGGTCTGGAGCGCTTGTGACAGCTTTCCTTCTTGGAACATCTGGATCAATTCTTTCTCATAGTGGTAATAGTGCTTGTTGTTTGCGGGATAAAAGGTTAGGTTTATCGCTTCACCGAAAAGCGGATTGCTTTTTTCATAAAAATGCAGGGGAAGGACCGAATAGGCGTTCTGATAGGAAATATAGGCTTCTGAAGCCAAATCCGTTACATGCCTTCCAACCACCACTTTCATATTCTGTCCCAATTTATCCTGGCACCAGCGGATCGCTTTCTTAAGGATCGAGTCCGACAACGGCTCTTTGATACAAATCGCCATCAGGATATTGGGATTGGATTCCAGGTAAAAGAGAGAGTCTGTAATATTTTCTTTTAAATAGATTACCAGCTCCTCCCGGTTTTCTTTATGGATGGGAGAGGCCAATTCAAACAGGATCACATTGCCCGGCATGGAATAGATATCAAGGAACTGGGATATTTGATCTATGAGATTGGAGTCTTTCGTTTCATTTAAAAGCCACTGGTTCACCAGATGGTTTTGACGGAGCTGATCCGCCTGAAGCATATAGGACTCGAATTGGTGGTGTTTTTTCCGTCCGACGAATTCCCGGCACAGGATGGAAAAGGTCTTTTGTAGCACATCCTGCAGCTCGGATACCTTCACAGGTTTTAAAATGAAGTCTATGACGCCGTATTTAATGGCTGCTTTCGCGTATTCAAATTTGTTGTATGCGGTCAGCACGATAATTTTAATATCTGGTTTTAAATCATGCAGGCGACGCATAAATTCCAATCCATCCATATTGGGCATATTGATGTCAGTGATTACAATATCGATTTCCCTGCTTTTGCACAGCTCCAAGGCCGTACTGCCATTTTTAGCCTCCAGAAGTTCCATCTCAGGATATAGCGATTTCAAAAGGTTTGTCATCCCTCTTCGATGCCACGCCTCGTCGTCAACAATTAATATTGTATGTTGCATATCCTTTTCCCCACTTCTTAAAACCATATTTAAACTTACCATAATAATATTTAAACACTTTTTATCTATTTTGTGAAGTTTTTTTGAGCACAATCTTATCAATGTACAATTTTATTATATTTTTACAATTGTATTTAATTTTTTTATCACTTATAATCAAGGCACAGTAATTCAAGCTTGATCAAGCGGAATACATGTTTGACTGATACCCTAAAGGAGGACGATGTCATGAAAAAAAGAAACAAAATATTATCGTTTTTATTGTGCGGTGCCATGGCTCTATCTATGGCAGCTTGTTCATCTGGCAATACGGAGCAAGAGTCTCAGGTAAGTGAAACGGAAACAACAGAAATCACTTTTGCTTTCTGGGGCAGTACGGCTGAAAAAGAAGCAATTGAAGCTACCTGCAGAACCTTTGAAGCTGCAAATGACGGGATTAAGGTAAACGCCCTGCATATCCCCTCGGGAGATTTCCTGACAAAGCTAAACGCCATGATCGCGGCTGGGGATACGCCTGACATCAGCTATTCTGATTCCTGGAATTGTCAGTTCGGAGAAGACGGGATCATTTATGATTATAATGAGCTGATGGAAAAATTCGGAGATGCGGGTAAGGATGAATACTTGGAATATAACTGGTGGAACTGGTCTCCAACGGAAAGCTGCGGGCCAATTTTTGCTCCTGGCACGGTGACGCTGCTCTATAATAAAGATATGTTTGACGAGCTCAACATTGAATATCCACCCTACACCGTAGAAAATGCATGGAGTTGGGATAAATTTGTAGAGGTCAGCCAAAAGCTCACTTTGGATTCTTCCGGAAAAAACGCTGCAGACAGTGGATTTGACGCAAACAATATTAAGCAATATGGCATTATGTTTGAGGGGACTTCCTTCTCCTATATGCCTTTCGTTTATGCAAACGGGGGCTATTATCTCTCGGAAGATTGTTCCGAGTTTGCCCTTAATGAGCCGAGCGCGGCACAGGCAATTCAAAATATCACCGACCTGATCAACGTATATCACGTCCATCCATCCGCAACCCAAAAGTCTACCATGACATCCCCCTCTACCGCGATGCAGTCCCGCCAGATCGCCATGTATATTGCGGGAACCTGGAATATGCTGGACTTGAATGAAGCGGATGTAAACTATGGCGTGGGAGTTTTACCCATTGACAAAAACTATACCACTTACATGTGCGGTTCCGCACTGGTTATTTATAAATCCACACAGCATTTAGAGGAAGCTTATGAATTTGGAAAGTGGATGACGAATCCTGAAAGCTCTGAAGAGCTGCTCAACTTGTTCCAATCCCTTTGGCTGCCGGCACCTTCTGAATACTATGAAAACGAGGAAAAGTTAGATTTGTGGGCCAGTTCTGATTTGGATACCCGTCCCGAGCATTTTATTGAAGCGGTTGTGGATTCCACCTTGGATTTCAATCGCGTCCGCCAGCCTGACATCAACATTAAAAATTGGAGCGAGATTAACACCCTGGTTTCTTCCGCATTGGACTCTGTATGGTTGGGTGATAAAAGCGCCGAAGAAGCCCTTACAGAAGTAAAACCTAAGGTGGATGAATTAGTGGAGGGAACCTATAACGGGGATCGTTCTTAATTAAGCATGTGGAATATATGACGCGCACAAAGTGCACGTCATATATTTTTTAGAAAGGGATGAAGAAATTGAGAAAAAAGCAGGCTTGTAAACTGAATATGCAGCGCCACGAAAACCTGTGCGGGGTGTTATTTTCGCTGCCGTGTATCTTAGGTTTTTTATGTTTTTCTTTATTGCCTATGGTGGTAAGTCTAGGCTTAAGCTTCACGGATTACCAAATCAGCAAGGCTCCCGTGTTCATCGGGTTTAATAATTACAAAAATTTATTCAGTGGCGCCTCCCCCTATTTTTATCAGTCTTTAAAGGTCACACTGATTTATGTTTTTATTTCGGTACCTCTTGCGATCGTATTCTCTTTTTTGGTAGCACTACTGCTGAACCAGTCAATTAAGGGGAAGTCAATCTTTCGGACGATTTTTTACCTGCCCTCTATTGTCCCTCTGGTTGCCATGTCGGCAATTTGGGTTTGGATTTTCAACCCTGATCTCGGGCTGGCCAATAATGTATTGAAGCAGCTGGGGCTCCCCACCTCCCAATGGATTTATGGAAGCAATTCAGTTCTGCCGACTCTCATTTTTGTAAATCTATGGACAACAGGCTCTACCATTGTCATTTTTCTCGCGGGGCTACAGGATGTCCCCCGTCAATATTTGGAAGCCGTGGAAATTGACGGCGGCGGTGCGTTAGTAAAATTAAGGCATGTCATTATCCCTCTGATGACGCCGACCATCTTTTTCAACCTGGTCATGGGGTTCATCAACGGCTTCCAGACTTTCGTCCAGGCGTATGTCATGACATACGGAGGACCGGACAACAATAGCCTGTTTTATGTGTATTTCCTTTACAGAGAAGCCTTCCAGTTCTCACGCTTGGGCAATGCCTGCGCCATTGGCTGGATACTGTTCATCATTATTATGGTATTCTCAGCAATTTTATTTAGGAACTCCAGAAGATGGGTTTACTATATGGGAGGATAAAAAATGAAAAGGCAAAAATTAGTAAGCAAGATTTGGATCTACATCATACTGCTTCTAGGCTCTGCTTTGTGCCTAATTCCGTTTATCTGGATGGTGAGAAGCTCTCTTATGACATCGGCGCAAATTTTTGAAATGCCCCCAAAATGGATTCCGAATCCTGTCCAATGGGAGAATTATACTGAAGCGCTTTCCGCGTTGCCCTTCGACCGGTATTTTTTAAATACACTGACCTATGTAGTACTGGGAGTTGTGGGAACGGTATTATCCTGTTCTATCAGTGCATATGGCTTGACCAGAATCAAGTGGAAATTCCGGAATGCCGTTTTCAGTATAATTATTTCCAGTATGATGCTTCCGTTTGCAGTAACGCTGATTCCTCTTTATGTCATGTGGTGCAATATTGGAATTACCAACAGCTTATTGCCTCTGATTATTCCCTGTTGGTTCGGCGGAGCATTTTACATTTTTCTGTTAAGGCAGTTCTTCCTTTCTATTCCTTTTGATTTAGACGAATCAGCCCGTATTGATGGGGCCGGCCACCTTCGCATTTGCATGAGCATTATTATCCCCATTTCCAGGCCGGTATTGGTCGTTGTCGCTCTGTTCGCCTTTTTGAACACGTGGAATGATTTCCTAGGTCCTCTTGTGTATTTGAACAGTGTGGAAAAATACACTTTGTCTGTGGGGCTGCAATTGTTTATTGGCACTTATAAAGCCGAGTGGAATTTGATGATGGCCGCGGCGTGCGTGGTGGTAATGCCCTGTATTATTGTTTTCTTAATTGGGCAGAGATATTTTATCGAGGGAATTACCATGTCCGGCATCAAAGGTTAGGAGGAGATCGTTTGTGATTGGTAAGGATTATATAGATTGGACGCAGAGCGCTTGTCAAAAAGCAGCTGTCGTATCGGGGAACACCTACCGTTTTTCCGTGCTGACCCCGTATATGATCCGAATGGAATATGCCGCGGATGGCGTGTTTGAGGATCGGGCGACACAGGCGGTCATCAACCGCAATTTTAGTGTCCCTGATTTTCGCGTCAAAGACGACGGAATCCTGTTGGAAGTTTTGACAGAGAGCCTGCATCTGATTTATCAAAAAGAAAAGCCGTTTTCTCCGGAAAGCTTAAGCGTTCAGCTCATTGGAAAAAATGGAAAATATGCGCATATTCATCGGAACCTCTGGAGATTCGGGGAAGAAATCTATGATTTAGGAGGAACGGTCCGGTCATTGGATTCTGATTCCCGCTGTACCTGCATCAACACAGAGGGCACCGATTATTTTGAAGAAGGCACCGCGCTAGGAACAAAAGTAAAATTAGGAACAGGCCTCATATCAAAATATGGCTGTTCCATCCTGGATGATAAAAGTTCATTAGTTCTCTTGCCCGACGGATTTGTAGAAGAAAGAAAAGGAACAATAGAAGATTGCTACTTTTTAGGATATGGCCACGACTATTTTGGCTGTCTGAGGGATTTTCACCACCTCTGCGGCGCCCAGCCGCTGCTTCCAAGGTTTGCGTTGGGAAATTGGTGGAGCAGATACTATGAATACACGCAGGAAGAATACCAAACACTGATCCAGGAATTTGAAAATCATCAAATTCCATTCTGTGTCGCCATGGTCGATATGGACTGGCACAAAATCGACACCCGGTACGGACGGGGCTGGACAGGTTATACATGGAACCGGGCCTTATTCCCAAAGCCGGATGAATTCATTCAATGGATGCATACCCACGGTGTTAAAGTATCCTTATTGGATCACCCGGCAGACGGTGTTCGGGGCCATGAAGACCATTATAAAGAAATGGCCGACGCTATGGGAAAAGATTATGGAAACGATGATCCCATCTGCTTTGATTTTTCAAATCCTGATTATATCCAAAACTATTTTGATGTTCTGTGCCAGCCATTTGAAAAAATGGGAATGGATTTTTGGTGGATCGATTGGACGCAAGGAAACAAAACGCATCTAAAGGGGCTGGACCCCCTGTGGGCATTAAACCATTATCACTCGATTCATCTCGCTAAAAACGGAAAGCGTCCATTGATACTGTCCCGCTATGCCGGTCCAGGCGGGCACCGGTATCCCATCTCTTTCTCGGGAGATACCATCGCCAGCTGGAAATCCCTAGACTATCAGCCGTATTTCACAGCGACCTCGGCAAATGCCGGCTATAGCTGGTGGAGCCACGACATCGGCGGGCACGCCGACGGCGTAAAGGATGATGAGCTGGAAACACGCTGGGTGCAGTTTGGCGTCTTTTCCCCTATTTTCCGCTTACATAACACAAAGAATCCTTTCAATGGAAAGGAGCCTTGGAGATATAACCAGATCGCCGAACAGGTCATGGAGAATTATCTGCGCCTGCGGCATAAAATGATTCCCTATTTATATACCATGAATTATTTATGCCATAAAGAATGCCTGCCTGTGGTTACCCCGTTATATTATCATTACACGGAACAGGAAGAAGCGTATCAGGTGCTGAATGAATATTTCTTTGGCACAGAACTTCTCGTTTGCCCCATTACAAAACCGATGGATCCCAAATTGAAAATGGGAAAGTTTTCCGCGTGGATACCTGAGGGGACCTGGTTTGACTTTTTTGATGGAACAAAATACACCGGGAACAGACGGATTGATTTGTACCGGGGAATTGAAAACATCCCCGTATTCGCAAAGGCTGGGGGTATTATCCCCATGGCCGAGCCTGAAGCATTTACAAATTCCACCGATAACCCAGAAAGGCTGCGGCTGAAGATCTTCGCCGGAGCCAATGGTGTGTTTCACCTGTATGAGGATGATGGGAGCAGCGTGGAAGAAAGCAACCAATTTGTGGACACAAAAATCGAATTCAATTGGGAACAAGGAACGCTTACCGTTCATCCCGCAGCCGGAAATACGGACTGCCTGCCTTCTAAGCGTACATATATCGTTGACCTGGTTGGGGTCAAGAAAACCGCTGTCTCTTTAATCGCCGAAAATAAAAAAGCGAACATTCAATATGATGATTTACAGAATAGATTAACCTTTGAAATTCCGGAAACGGAGATCACCTCAGAAACCGTCGTATCATTGGGTACAAATTTAGAATTGGCAGACAACCATGTGCAGGAAAAGCTTTTTTATGTGCTGGATGGCTTACAGATCGAATTCAATTTAAAACTGGATATTTATAAAACGGTCCGCAGGCATACCGATTTGACAAAAGCAATCGTTGAACTGCAGTCTATGGTATCAGACCGGAATTTGCTGGGAATCATTTTGGAAATACTGTCAGCAGGATAAGGAGGAAATGAACATCAATTATTTAGTTGGAATCGATTTAGGGACTTCAGGAGTTAAAGTTTCGCTGTTTGCTGAAGATATGAGCGAATTCTATGCGGACACCAAACAATACCAGATAAACAGTCCCTATGACGGCTATGCAGAGCAGAATCCTGAGGACTGGTGGGATTCGGTCTGTGCAGCCCTAAAATCCTTAAATCAAAGAAAGCCAGAGGCTTACAGAAGTATTAAAGCAGTCGGCTTATCTGGTCAGATGCATGGTTTGGTGTTGCTGGATAAGAATAGACAGCTGCTGGGACCAGCGATCATCCATTGTGACGCCCGCGCAAAAGCATATAAAGATTTCATGAAAACGGAGGATTTAATCCGCAATGGCATTATCAGCCCTATCTTCTCTGGATTTCAGCTGACTTCCTTGTTGTGGTTAAAAAACCATGGGACGTCTCTGTATGAGAAAATCACATATATTCTCTCTCCGAAGGATTATATCCGTTTTCGATTGACCGGAGAATTAGGGACGGAGTGGACGGATGCATCAGCTACCCTTTTGTTTGATTGTGTCCACAGAAAATGGTCCGATGCTATTCTGGAGAAAGCCGGGATCTGCAGCGCATGGCTGCAAAATGTTCATAGTCCAAGTGAAGTCTGCGGAACAGTAAGCCCCAGCGCCGCTCAACAGACTTCTTTAAGCAAAACCGTGCAGGTAGTCTATGGCGGCGCTGATCAGCCGATGCAGGCATTAGGAAACGGCGCCATAAAACAAGGAGATCTGACCTGCACCATCGGAAGCGGCGGGCAGATGTTTTTATGTATCGAGGAGCCGCTGGTCCATCCACGCCTTAAAGTGCATACCTTTTGCAATGTAATGGAAAAAAGCTGGTATCTTTTAGGCGCTATGTTGACGGCCGGGACAGCGTTTGAATATTTTTCAAGCCTCTTATACGGGAATTATCATTACGATTTAATTGATATAGAGGTCTCAAAAAATATCTCCAGTCCTTCCAATTTGTTTTTCCTGCCTTTTCTCTGCGGAGAACGTTCCCCCTATATGGATGAAAATCTCAGAGGTGCTTTTTATGGAATTTCATTATCCCATAATCGCGCTCACTTTATGAGAGCCGTCATGGAAGGTATTTGTTTTAATATGAAAACCATCTATGATGAATTTAATAAGATAGCAGGAAATGGCCCGGAAATCGCCATTGCTTCAGGAGGCTTTATCAAAAGCAATTTATGGACTAAGATGATGGCCTCTATTTTAGATATGCCACTGTTAATTCCTAAAAACAAAGGCTATCAGGCTAGTATTGGAGCCGCTATGACGGCGGGCATAGGAACGGGGGTTTATCATTCGTTACAGGAAGCAGTTGATACCTGTGTGTCTTTTGAAGATTATATCGCAGAACCTGATATTAATTTTATCGGATATTATGCTGAAAAATATGGTCAGATTCAGGAGGCTATCAAATGTAATTATAAATCTATGTCGGTAAGATAATCTATATTTGAAAAGGTTGTCATAATGAAGGGAATATACGGGTCAATCCCAAATTTTGTGTAAACTCCATTTTGGGTGCAAATAGAATAAAGTATATTCAAGGAGGCAGCCGGGGAAACCGGCTGCCTCCTTGCTAAGGGCATAACGCCGGCGGGATGGGATGTCAAGGGCGACGAAGCCGTATATCTTGCCCTTGACATCCGGCTCCGGCGGTGTTACTCGGGCATACGCTCGGCAAATTAGATGGTCATTTGGGCGTGGATCAAGCTCCAATCCTGCCGACGTCCGGTCCATTTTTTCGTAATGTCCATCATGACCAGATACAGCATTTTCAGCAGGCTGTCATCGGTAGGAAACACCGATTTGGCCTTGGTCACCTTGTGCAGCTGGCGGTTGAAGCCCTCGATGGCGAACGTACCACCGCCGCCTCACCCAAAAGGAATTTGTAATCGGCCTGATCAAGGAAGCGCTGGAAGAAATGGAAGCAGAGATGGAAAAAGAATCCCAGGAAAGCGAAGCCCCAGCCGGGCAGGAAGGAGCGGAAGGCGGGAACCAGGAAGAAGAACCCGATGAGGAAGAAACAGAGGATATGAGCGGGGAAAGCAGCGATCCAGAAGAGTGGGACGAAAGCGAAACCCCAGCCGAACAGAATGGAGCGAAAAGCTGGGATCAGGAAGAACCCGCAGGAGAGGAAGAAGAAGATTACATTGTGGAGAACAACTGGGATGAAACCGAAGATGGAGAAGATGAGGACGGAACCCAGGAATCAGACATAGAGGATCAGGATGAGGAAGCCGGGACTGACAACACCGATGAATCCGACGAATTATCCGATACAGAAGAAATCTGCATATAACCACGGCACAAAGCCAATCACCCCGCAGGGACTACAGCGCCCTGCGGGGCTTTTCCAAAGATATTTCTGAGAAATATCTGAGAAACAATGGAAGAAATCTGGTTTTCTATTAGAAAAAAACAGCCAGTTTCATTAAAGCGAAAGGAGCTCTCATGCGAAAAGAAATCTACAAAGTGAAATGCCCTCAGCATATCGTGTTTGGCGATCCGATGTATTTTGAGCGATTCAGAGGAAATGAACTTAACCGCCTTACCGTGGACTATAGGCCATCAAAATACTTTGACACAGCCAGGCTTGTGCTGAAGGAAGAACCGAACCGTGAACTCTCTGAATATATGAACCGGAGCATAACGCTCTACGCTACCCCGCGCCAGACCATAGATGTCTATGCCTGTGAGCAAATATATACTTTCCAAAAAATATCAGCAAAAAATATCGGTGTAGACACTGCCCGGTATTACCTGAATATTGACGGGCGGGAAGCTGAAATCAAAACGGGCGGAGATGGCTGGTGGGGCCGATTCGAAGAATACTACCGGGAGGCCGGAAAGGATCGCCTTTCCGATGCTGTTGTCCTGACCATAGCCATGCCGGAGGAATACGACTTTGAAGGGATGAAGCATCTGGCAGGATACTTTTTCGGGAATCTGCAGCCCATCCTCTCTAAAGAGCAGCAGAAAAAAGAAAAGCCTACCCGTTGAGAATGGTTTCTTATGGAAATAGGAATAAGAGAACCAGGCAGGGAAAACCGAACCTGAAAGCGCTGCTGAAGAAATTTACGCAAAAAACAGCCCGCAGGAAACTGTAGGCTGTTTTCCTATAGATTTCAATCCACTAAGCGAAAGGGGGAATGCCCATTGGCGGATTAAAAAAGCAAATTAAAAGAATTAAAAAAGGGGCGTGAGACAGAAAACCATACGGTATTTAGACCTGTTCTCAGGAATCGGAGGATTCCGTGAAGGACTCACCCAGGCCGGAGGATTCACCTGCGCGGGACACTGCGAGATCGATCAGCACGCCGACCGCAGCTACCGGGCGCTGTTTGATACTGAAGGGGAGTGGTTTTGTGACGATATCCGAAAAGCAGACCCCGAAGAACTTCCGGACGTTGAACTCCTGTGCGGAGGATTTCCCTGCCAGGCTTTTTCAATTGCTGGAAACCGTGGAGGATTCGCGGACCCAAGAGGTACCCTGTTCTTTGAAATTGCCCGGCTGACTGAGGCAAAAAGACCTGCGTATCTGCTGCTTGAAAACGTACCCGGACTGCTTAACCATGACGGGGGCCGGACGTTTGCGGCCATCCTCCATGCGCTGGACGGACTGGGGTATTTTGTGGAATGGCAGGTGCTTAACAGCAAAGATTTTGGGGTTCCCCAATCCCGAAAAAGGGTGTATCTTATCGGATATCTTGATAAGCGATGCAGAGGAAAAATATTTCCTTTCACCGAAACAGCAGGAACGCCTCTTATCCAAATCCGCCCCGGAGCCCAGGGGGAACGGGTCTACTCCCCGGAAGGAGTAAGCTGTACCCTCACGGCTGACTGCGGCGGCTTCGGCGGAAAAACCGGCTTGTATGAAGTGGGCCTGCCCATTAAGGAGAACACGAAACAGGGATATAAGACGGCGCATCCCGGCGACAGCATCAACCTGGCATATTCCACCACCAATACCCGCCGCGGCAGGGTTGGACGGAATATCGCCCATACCCTCACGGCTGACGGGAATCAGGGAGCCCTGTGCTTTGTGGATATGAACGAGGACCCGAAATTTACGGAAAATGCCCGATGCCTGAATACGGGGCAGACCATATCCCATCACCACAAAGGGGAAGCCTCCGGGGTATGGGATGGGAAGCGCATCCGCCGTCTGACGCCAAGGGAATGCCTGCGGCTGCAGGGCTGGAAGGATGAAAGGATTGACAAGGTCATCCCTCTTCAATCCGACGCCCAGCTTTACCAGCAGGCGGGCAACGGCGTGACCGTGAATGTGGTGGAAGCCATCGGCAGGCGGCTGGCAGCAGCCCATTTTCAAGGCTAGAAAGCAAAAAACTTTCCTGCCGGGCTCAGATTTGTGGTATACTATTGTCAGAACAGAAAGAAGGTGCGCCGCCATGGCCGGTTATGCTGAAACAGTCGCCTATTGGCAGTCTTTCCCCATGAAAACGGTGAGCGATTTAGAACAGTGGCTAGATAACTTCCGGGTCCTGTTTGCCTATCACTCCGGGAAAATTGAAAACGAGGAAATCACCCTCCACGATACCCGTGAGATCTTCGAAAACGGGAAGGTGCTGAACTACACCGGAAGCCCCCGGGCGATTTTCGAGCAGCAGAACCAAAAGCTGTGCTATGAATTCCTGAAGGAGAAGATCGCGGCCAAGGAACCCTTAACCCAGGAATTGGTTCTGGAGGTCCACCGCATCCTTACCAGCGGAACCTACGATGAACGCAGATTCCTGGAAAACGGGGAACGGCCCGGCGAATACAAAAAGCATGATTACATTACCGGGAGAAACGAAGTGGGAGCCCCGGCAGACCGTGTGGCGGAGGACATGGCCGATCTGCTGGAGGAAGTCAGCGAATACCATGGAACGGACGTGATCCGGGCAGGAGCGTACTTCCACGCGGTATTTGAGAATATCCACCCATTTTCTGACGGCAACGGCAGAACCGGCCGGACCTTGCTGAATTATTATCTCATGACCCACAACCACCCGCCGCTGATCGTGTATGACCAGGACAAGAGGCTGTATTACGAGTGCCTGGAAAAATACGACGCGGAGGAAACCATCGCTCCCCTTACCGAGTTTTTAAAGTATGAAACGGAGAAAACCTGGGAGAAAACCCTGGAACGGGGAGAAAGAGAAAACCGGAAAAAGCGTCTGGAGGAAATCCGGTAAAGAAGAACGAAAACAGAATAGAACCATCAGACCCCCCGGGACAGAGCGAGCCTCTGCCCCAGGGGGCTTTTTTTGTCTGCCGTAAAAGGAGGATTCAAAATGAAGAAGCATTTCAAAAGGCCCCTTTCCCTATTGCTGGCGATCCTGCTCTGTATCGGAATGCTGCCTGTCAGCGCCAGCGCCGCGGATCTCACCGGCTCTATGTCCATGATCGACATTAAGGGCAGGGACCACGCTTTGAGCAGCAGCCTGCCCGCCCCATTCGGCGGATACGCCAGCGAGAAATACACCATGCTGCGGATCACCGATTCCAGTACCGGCGCAACGAAAACCGCTTACTGCCTGGAGTTGGGAATCTCCACATATTATCAGGAGCAGTATCAGCCCTCCGCCGACTACCCTCAGTTTTCCCAGGAGCAGAAGGAGCTCATCAACGCCGTATTGACCCTGGGATATAACACGGACACAGGGGTTAAGTACGGAGGAAGCCCGGAGGACGAATACATCGCCACCCAAATCCTTGTATGGCTGATCGCCCATAAGCAGCTGGGAACGCAGTATGAAAACCAGATCGTGTCGGAATTCACCGTCAACAGCCCTGGGGCGAAAGCCGTATTCACCAAGCTGAGAAAGGCGGTCATGGATTACCGGACGATCCCGTCCTTTGCCTGTGAGGATTCCAAATACGCCTCTTCCCATACTTATGAGCTAAAATATAATGCCCAGACCGGAAAGTACGAAACGACCCTGACCGACAGCAACGGGGTGCTGTCTGAATTCAGCTTTTCCCAGCCGGGAGTCAGCTTTGCCAGGACGGGAAACCAGCTGAAAATCTCCTCAGAGAAAACCAGCTTTTCCACTGTCAGCGGAGAGAAAAAGCTGCCCTCGTCCATAGCCGGGGTTGTGAAAGGAGCCTCCCGGTACTGGCTGAACGAGCATTACCAGAATGTAGTCACCTTTGAGGTGGGCGGAGAGCCCCTGCCGGTCAAGGCGTATTTCGGGCTGGAGGTCAAAGCCGGGCATTTAAAGATAGTCAAGACCTCTGAGGATGGGAAAGTCTCCGGCCTCCCCTTCCACGTTTCCGGCAGCGGCGTGGAGAAGGACGTTTCCACCGGACCGGATGGGACCGTCCAAACCAATAACCTCCCGGCAGGAACCTACACCGTAACGGAAAAGACGCCGGGCCAGTATGTCCAGCCTCAGTCCCAGAGGGTGACGGTTTCGCCGGGAAAGACCTCTGCCGTAACCTTTCACAACACCCTGAAAAAATTCCGGGCAGAGCTGCGGAAAACAGATTCCGCCGCGGGAACAGCCCAGGGAGATTCCACTCTGGACGGAGCCGTGTACGGCCTTTATCAAAACGGCGCGCTGCTGGATACCTATACCACAGCAAACGGCGGGAAATTCACGACCAGGTATTATCCCTGCGGCTCCGGGTATACCATGCAGGAGATTTCCCCCAGCGAGGGGTACCTGCTGGACGAAACTGTTTATCCCATAGGCGCGGAGCCGGGAAATTTTACCCTGGAAAACAACAGCATCCCTCTGACTGTGACAGAGGACTCTGTCATGGGCTCCATCGCCATCACCAAGCATACCGACCAGCCGGCGGAGGGAGGCGGCTCCGATCAGATCGAGCAGCCGGAACAGGGAGCGCAGTTCCAGGTTTACCTGACCAGCGCGGGCAGTTATGAAAACGCGAAGGAAACCGAGCGTGACGTCCTGCTCACAAACGAATACGGCTTCGACCAATCCAAGGACCTGCCCTATGGGAAATACACGGTCCATCAGACCTCCGGGGCGGAAGGACAGAAGCTGGCGCCGGATTTTACAGTATCCATTTCCGAGCATGGCAAGACCTATTATTTCATTTTGAACAACCCTTCCTTTACTTCCCGGCTGAAATTCCAGAAGAAGGACGCGGAAACCGGGAAGATCATTCCTCTGGCCGGGACCGCGGTCAAAATCCTCAATACCGATACCGGGAAATGGGTGACCCAGCACATCAGCTACCCCAGCCCCATAGACCTGGATACCTTTATCACTGACAGTACAGGGACCCTGATGCTGCCGGAAGAAATCAGAGCCGGAAATTACGCCCTGTATGAACAGCAGAGTCCATGGGGATACGTTCTCGACAGGGAACCGGTTTACTTTTCTGTAGAGGAAACGGAAGAAACCGTGGTGGTGGAAAAATACAACGCCCCGCAGAAAGGGACCATCACCGTCACCAAAGAGGGCGAGGTGTTCAGCCATGTCACGGAAGCAGGCGGGATTTACCAGCCCCAATACGAGACAAAGGGTCTGCCGAATGCGGTTTATGACATCACGGTGCTAGAGGATATTGTCACGCCGGATGGGACAATCCGGGCGAAAGCCGGAGAATTGGTGGATACCCTGACAACCGGAAGCAAAGGAACCGATACGTCGGAGCCCTTGTATTTAGGCCGCTATCAAGTTTTGGAACGGAAAGCGCCGGAGGGCATGGTGCGTGATCCAGAGCCCAAGGAAGTGGTTTTGTCCTACGCGGGACAGGAAGTCTCCGTCACGAACACCGGCGTCAGCTTTTCCAATGAGCGCCAGAAGGTGGAGATCAGCCTCAAAAAGCTGCTGGAGCAGAACGAAACCTTTGGCGTCGGCGGGAATGAGGAGTGGAAAAACGTCTCCTTTGGCCTGTTCGTTTCGGAAAAGCTGACCGCAGCGGATGGCACCGCGATTCCTGAAAACGGACTTTTGGAAACCATCGGCCTTGACGAAGGCGGAAACGCTGTATTTCAAACCGACGTGCCCTGCGGGGCCGCGCTTTATGTGCAGGAGCTGGAAACCGATGAGCACTATGTTTTAAGCGGTAAGAAGTATCCGGTGGCGTTCGAGTATGCCGGACAGGATACCGCCAAAGTCGAAATTAAAGTGAACCACGGAGAACCCATTGAAAACAACCTCAAGTACGGAAAGATTTCCGGCTGGAAAGTAGATCAGGATGGCTTTGGATTAGGCGGCGCGAAAATCGGCCTGTTCCGCACCGGCGAAACCGAATTCACTGAGGAAACCGCCCTCATGGTGACGGAAAGCAATCCTATCGGTTACTTTGAATTTAACAAAGTGCCCGCGGGAAGCTGGGAGATCCATGAGATCGCCCCGCCCAAAGCCTTTGTGTTAAACGAGGAAAGCTTCCCGGCAGAGATCACGGAAGATGGGGAAACCATTGAAATCACCATTCAGAACCAAATCATCAGAGGTACGGTAGAAACCACCAAGGCGGACGCCGACTACCCGGAAAACAAGCTGACCGGGGCCCTTTTTGAAGTATACGCCGATGTGGACAGCAACGGAGAATTTAACCCGGACATTGACCTGCTGGCAGGGGAATTGGCGGAATCCGATCCGGGCCATTATCAGCTAAAGGATTTGGTGCATGGCGATTACTTCCTGCACGAACAGAAAGCGCCGGAATTTTTCGAGAAGGACGATGGATATTATCCCTTTTCCATCACCGAAAACGGCGCCATTGTGCGGGTGGAAACAAAAGCCGGCGCTGGCTTCTTAAACCAAGCCCAGACCGGGACTCTGAAAATTGTAAAAACAGCGGACGATGATAAAATTGAGGGTCGGAAGTTCTTAGTCATAGGGACCGCCTATGCAGGCGGCGGGTATGAGCAGGAATTTCAGACCGATGAGAAAGGAGAAATCAGCGTCACCCTCCGGGCAGGGAAATACACGGTGTCCGAGCTGCCGGGAAAGGACGCCGCGGCATACGAACTCCCCAGCGGCCAGACCGTAGAAATCAAGGCGGGAGAAACCGTTACTGTGGCGATGCACAACCGATTGATCCCGAAAGAACTCCCCAAGACCGGGGATCTGCCCTGGCTTCCCTGGACCATCGGAGGCGCGGCTGTTTTATCCTTGGTCGGGCTGGGGGTTCTGCTTGCCCTGCGGAGAAGAAAGAAACGATAAAACCAGAGAGGAAAGGAAAAGAAAAATGGATACCAAAACCATTATATTAGTTGTTTTATGCGCCGTCATTTTAGGCGGCCTTGTGTTCCTTCACATTCGAAACCGCAGGAGGAAATGAGAAAACCGGGCGGAGCGCCGTAGAGCGCCCCGCCCATATTTTATTGCACAGGAGGGATCGCTTGAAAACCGGATTATTGGAAGATTTAGCGGAACAGCACCGAACCTTCATCTCCAACCTGCGGCTGCAGCCCGCGTTGAAGTGGGAAGCTTTGGGGGACCTGTACCGTATGGAGACGAAAGAGCAGTACCCCTTAAAGGAATGGGAGGAAGCCGTATCCTACCTGCTGGGCTGTCAGGTGCGTTTTGAAAGCTACGAGGCAGTCAGGCAAAGCCTGAAGCCCTTTTCCCTGTCCATGAGGTGAGCGGATGAAAATATTATTTGTCGAGCCGGGCAAAGAAGCCCAGCCTGCTGAAATCCAGGGAGACCTGAAAGAGATGCAGGCGATAGTGGGCGGACAAATCCAGGCGCTGTATCCCTGGGAGGACCCGGTGGCCCTAATCTGTAATGACGAGGGAAAGCTTTTAAGACTGCCCCTGAACCGGGCGCTGGAGGATTATGACATGATCGCGGGGAATTTCTTTATCTGCGGGATTGAGGGAGACGCATTTGTCAGCCTTTCCGACCCGCTGATGATTAAATACCAGGAAAAGTTCCGATACCCGGAGCTTATCGGTAACAGTCCCATGGGCCTGTTCGCGCAGAAATGCTCCGAGCAGACATACCAGCGAATTCAGGAGGAATTAAAACACCCTCCCGAAAGGCCGAAGGATAAATCCGCCCCGGAACGATAGAAAGGAGAACGCACCACTGCTCACAATACGTCCTATTACCCTAAAGGAAGCACAGTCCTTTGTTGAGAAGAATCACCGGCATAATATTCCGCCAATCGGAGGAAAATTCTCCATATCCTGCTGGGACGGGGAAAGGCTATGCAGTGCAGCTATTTGTGGAAGGCCGGTAGCCAGAAGGCTGGATGATGGAAAAACACTGGAGATTTACCGCAACTGCACAGACGGCACGCCCAATGTCTGCAGCAAGCTGTACGGAGCCTGCCTGCGAATCGCAAAAAACATGGGATATCAAAGAGTTGTAACCTACAGCCTGGCGTCAGAAAATGGGGCAAGCCTGCGCGCGAGCAATTTCCTATGTGAAGGAGCAGCCGGAGGACCAAGCTGGACCGGCCAAAGGCGGCGGGATTATTATATATCCCCGCCGGAAAAGAAAATCCGCTGGTCCGTATATTTTTAAACCTAGAAAGAGAAAGGGAGAATGCCATGAAACGATTTTACACAGCAGAATCCGTAACAGAAGGGCATCCAGACAAGCTGTGCGATTTGATAGCCGACAGCGTACTGGACGCCTGCCTTTCCCATGACGCCCTGGCCAGAGTCGCCTGCGAGGTCATGGCTGCCAAAGGCCGAATCATTGTGGCTGGGGAAATCACCAGCTTGTATGAGCCGGAGATCCCCAAGATTGTAAGGCGGGTTTTATCCGCAGTGGGATATGATCCGTCCCAATTTTCCATCCAATGCCTGATTCACAAGCAAAGCCCGGATATCGCGGCCGGTGTAGACTGCTCTCTGGAGCAGAGAAGAAATGGCGGACAGGAAGATTCCGTACCGCAGCTTGGAGCCGGGGATCAAGGCGTGATGGTCGGCTATGCGTGTAACGAAACACCGGAAATGCTTCCTCTGCCTGTTATCCTGGCCCACCGCCTGACCATATCCCTTGCCCTGGCCCGAAGGTACGGACTGATCCACGGCTTGAGGCCGGATGGAAAGGCTCAGGTGACTGTGGAATATGGAGAGGACGGGAAGCCCCTGCGCTTGGACACTGTCGTGGTCTCCGCCCAGCACAGCCCGGTATTAGAACATGACGAGCTCTGCTGGGAATTAACGGACAAGGTGCTGTTCCCCGCCCTCCAGCCGCTGCCTCCCGATGAGGATACCAAAATTCTGATCAATCCATCGGGACGGTTTGTGCTGGGAGGCCCGGAAGCAGATACCGGCCTGACCGGGCGAAAGCTTATGGTGGATACCTACGGAAGCATGGTCCCTCATGGGGGCGGCGCTTTTTCCGGGAAAGACCCAACTAAGGTGGATCGATCCGGCGCATACATGGCCCGATACATTGCCAAGAACCTTGTGGCGGCGGGCCTTGCCAGCCGGTGTCAGGTAACGCTCGCTTATGCTATCGGAAAAGCCGAGCCTGTCATGGTGCAGGTGGATACCTTTGGCACCGGACTGCTTCAGGACGATCACCGGCTGGCAGAAACAGCAAAGCTGGTATTCGGTCTAACCCCCGGGGAGATTATCGCCCAGCTTGACCTATTGACGCCCCGGTATGCCCAGACCGCCGTATATGGGCACTTTGGAAAACCGGATCTGCCTTGGGAGAAAACCGATCAGGCAAAGCTGCTGCGGGAAGCAGTCCTCTGATTAGAAAGGAGTAGCTATGCCGGGAGTGACGAAGGAGCAGATCAAGGCCGCCAAGAAAATGACCGCTATCGAGTTTTTACGGCGGTACCGACCCGAAGAATTGGTAAAAGGAGAATGCCGGAATGAGTACCAGCTGAGGGAGCACGACAGCTTCAAAATCAATGGGGAAACCAGCCTTTGGCACTGGAAAAGCCGGGACGTCGGAGGAAGGTCCGCTCTTGATTACCTGATTTATGTAGAAGGAATGAAGTTTGTAGACGCGGTCCTATCCCTATGCGGAGAAAGCCCCGCATACTTCCCCGATTCTTCCCAGCCAAAGCAGGAAAAGGAATTCGTTCTGCCTCCGGCAGCAGAAAACAAGAAAAGAGTATTCGCGTATCTTATCCGGCGCGGGATCAGCCGGGAAGTGATCGATGCCTGCGTCCGGGCCGGGATGCTCTATGAAAGCGCTGGTTACCGCAACGCCGTGTTTGTCGGAAGGGACGAACAAGAAACTGCCCGGTACGCTTTCCTGCGGGGAACCTATTCCAACAGCAAAAAGCCGTTCAAGGCGGAGGTAACAGGCAGCGACAAACGGTTTTGCTTCCGCCTCCCGCCCCAGGGGAATTCCAGGAAAATGGCGGTGTACGAATCCGCTATCGAAGCCATGGCCCACCTGACGCTGGAAGGAACAGCGGATAAGCACAGGCTTTCCCTTGGCGGAATTTACGCTCCACGGGAAGGAAGCCAGGCGCGTCCCTTCAAAAAACCGTTGGCTCTGGAATCGTTCCTTGGCCGGCACCCGGAGATCGAAGAGATTGAAATCTGCTTAAACAATGATTTCGCCGGGCGCTGGGCGGCTGAACACTTGGAAAAAGCCTATCAGGGCAAATACCGCATGGTGAAGAACCTGCCGGAACGGGAGGGGTTTGACTATGGAGATCTGGCGAAAGAAAGATACGAAAAGCTGGCGTCAAGGCAAAGAATGATGTTGCTACGTTAAGAGGAAGGAGAAATGACATCATAGAGAAACAAGAAATTATCCTGAAGCTTTATTCCCCGCTGACCGGGGATTTTTACAAAAACGACGTGGACGAATACGGATGGAACAACGGAGTGGCCGATTATCCCACACTTTTTTCCGGCATCGATATGGCCTGCTATGTGGACAGTATTCAGAAAGCGGTAAAGCAGCGCAGCAGCGACGATGGCGGGAACTTAATGCTTTACTTTGACGAGGAACGAAATCCCAATGTCAAAGCAAAGACGCTCAGTGCCATCCCTTCGGTGGAAATCCGGGGTGATGAGCTTAAGGGCTGCACCACGGTTCGTCTGAAGGAACCTCTCACCGGACCGGAAATGCAGGATTTGCAGGATTATCTCAAGGGCCAGTTTTCCGATGGCTGGGGCGAAGGCTTCGAGCAGCAGGAAATCCAAACCAGCGACGGTGTGCTGTATGTACACTTTGCAGAAAAACGCTTTGATTTTGAAGTGGAACAGGTGCAGAGTACAGAAGTTTCCAAAGAACAGCCTGTTCCCAAGCGCCCTAAAATGAAATTAGTAGGAGAAGATGGAAATATTTTTGCCATTCTAGGCAGGGCATCCAGGCTGTTAAAGAGAAACGGTCAGGCGGAACAGGCCGAAGAAATGAGCAATCGTGTCTATCACTCCGGAGACTATTACAAGGCCCTCAATATTATCAGCGAATATGTGGAAACCGAACTGTCAGAGAAAACGCCTGCAGATCCAAAAAAGGAACGAGGGAATGTCAGATGACGCCTAAATATGAGATTACCAGGATTGCCCACCCGAAATTCCCGTGGTTGCACCGCATCCGTGCCCTTCGGGATGTTCGAGAGGATGTCCGGGCCGGGGACCTTGGCGGCTTTGTCCAGTCGGAAAGGAATCTCAGCCAGGAAAGAACCTGCTGGATTGCCGACAATGCGATAGCTGCGGAAGAAGCCTGTGTGTCCGGTCACAGCCTCCTGAGCGATAACGCCTGGGCTTGTGGGCACGCCGCGATATTTGACAGGGCTATTGTAAGCGGAAACGCTGTATTGGACGGCGGCGTTTTTGTTGCGGCGGGCCGCATCCGCGATCATGCGTACATAGGCGGGAACGCTGAAATTTTTGCCAGCCGCGTTACTGGAGAGGCTCCGGTAATCAGCGAAAACGCGTCCGTTTATGGAGAAGTTAGGGGCAGGGTGGAAATCCATGGCAGGACAGTGATTTTGCCGGGAAGTAAAATCGATAACCCTACAACGGACATATTTCATATTTACCCAGAAAGGATAGTGGTAAAGAAACCGTTTGGGAAAAGCTCTGTGTTTTATCCCCGCCCATGGCTGAAGAAAGACAGCAAAACAGAAAAGCCGGTTTCCTTCCCGCTGGGAAGAACGCTAAGGCTAAAAACAACAGAAATCCAGGAGGTGACCTGATTGACAGCGAATGGCCAGCATTCTCTGAAACTTGATATCAGCAAAGAGCTATTCTTTGAAAACTTTGACGATCCTGACATAAAAGAAAAGGTAAAGAAAATCACGATATCCATTGTGCAGGGAGATCAGCAAAATCAATATACCGGCTTTGGAATAGAAACATCAGAATTATCACTGGAAGAAATGAGCAAGGTAATTGGCCATTATACGGAGAACTACAGGGACCCGGAAATGTTGTTCCAGCTTTTAGGAAGGGAACTAAAAGAGAGATTCCGGGAACGGGAGGAAAGGCTTCCCGAAGCAAAGAAAAAGCGTTCCGGGCCGGAACGGTAAAGGAAAGGAGAAAGGCTTCTGAACGATACAAAAATACTGAATAACCCGGCAGAGGAATCCGGTTTATCTATGGAACACAGCGGCGGAGAAAAATGGTCGATTATTCACGGAGACACTCTGCAGGTGATCAAATCCTTTCAGCCTAAGACGTTTGACGCCCTCATTACCGACCCGCCCTACGCTTCCGGGGGCTGGAAGCCATCGGAGAAGAACCGGACCACAAGCCAGAAATACAGCAGCATGGACCCGGAAAACGCTCTGCCGGATTTCGACGGGGACAACCGGGATCAGAGAAGCTGGACGAGATGGATGGCCGAGTGGCTTTCCGACGCCAGGAAAGCCTGCAAGCAGGGGGCCCCTGTCTGCCTGTTCATTGACTGGAGACAGTACCCCAGCATTACCGACGCCCTGCAGTGGGCGGGCTGGATTTGGAGAGGCGTAGTGGTTTGGGATAAGCTGACCAGTCGCCCCCAGAAAGGACGGTTCCGGCAGCAGAGCGAATACATTGTGTGGGGTTCCAACGGTCCCATGCCCATCAGCCGTCCGGTGGGCTGCCTGCCGGGGGTCTACCGCTACGCAAACCCGCAGAACCGTATTCACGTCACGGAGAAGCCCCTGCCCTTAATGCGGGAGATTATTAAAATCTGTGTGCCGGGAGGAAGAATTCTCGATCCCTTCTGCGGCGCGGGAACCACAGTCCTCGCCTCTGTGATGGAAGGCTACGAGGCCATAGGGATCGAGGTTACCGACGCATATTACAAACTAGGCGTTGACCGTGTCCGGTTTGCCCTGGAAGCCCAGGAGAAATCAGAGGAAACAGCCGGTCAATGAAAGCTGGGCATCCCTCTGGGCGCCCAACTGTATGATTGGGAAAAGGCTGGACGCCCGCATGGACGTCCAACACCTGAATGAGAAAGGAGAAGTGAGCTGTGGAAAAAGCGTTCGCGTATATCTGCGCTTCGGAAGAAGCCGCGCCCCGCCTTTTAAAGCGTTACTGCCGGAAGGTTTATGAATTAGGATATATCCCCATATGTCCCAGACTCAGCGACGGGCAGTATCTCGCCTTGGAAATTCCCGATGAAAAAAGGACGTTTTACAGCATCGCCCGGCAAAAGCTGGGACGGTGCCGGATGCTGGTGGTGTGCGGAAATGAAATCACCCCAGCCATGACCGCTGAGATTGGTCAGGCGGAAAAGAGAAACCTTATCTGCACTACCCTTGACGGCCTTGCCAAAATCAAGGAGACGGAAGAATAAAGGCCGCCCTTGACGACGCCGTTTTTTACTGGTATAATATAAACAAAGAAACAAGGAAAATTTGTTACATATATTTCATTGTTTTTGTCATAAAATAGAAAGGAGAAGCTATATGGAAACAGCAGTGAAAGGCGGCAATCCTATGAATCGGAAAACCATTCGTATCTCAGAAAAAAGGCAGCTGACCATTCCGCAGAAATTTTTTGAAGCGCTCGGCTTCTCTACGGAAGCAGAGTGTATCCTGCGGGGCAACGAGATTGTGCTGCGCCCGGTCAGGGAACAAGGAGGCGGTGAATTTGCCGAACAGATCCTTGCGGATTTAATTGCCCAGGGGTTCAGCGGCGATCAGCTTCTGACAGAATTCAAGAAAATGCAGAAAAAGGTCCGCCCGGCCGTAGAAGTAATGCTAACCCAGGCGGAGCAGGCTGCCCGCGGAGAAAGTGAAAGCAGCTCCTATGAGGATGTTTTTGGCACGGAGGAAGAATGATGGCGCAGTTACGAATTCTTCCCCCAGCAGCGAAGTTCCTGAAAAAGCTGAAGGACAAACGGTTAAAAGCGCTTTATCAGGAGGCTATTGACAGAATACTGGAGGATCACACAGTAGGAGAAGCAAAAACCGGTGATTTGGCGGGTGTATTTGGCTATGACATTTACTACAACAAGACCAATTATGAACTCGCCTACACCGTAGAGTATGTCGAGGATAAAGTGATCGTGGTCATTATGGCCGGGACAAGAGAGAACTTCTACAATGAATTAAAGCGGTATATGAAATGAGCCGCAGCCAAGGAAAGACGATGCCCAAAAGGGTATCGTCTTTTTTCTTGTCCCAGACGGTACCTGGAAGCGCAAGCATAGCGTTTGGATATCCAAACGCATCTGGGGAGAACCCCAGCCCCCCTTTTTCTACTGGAACATAAGCTGATTTCAAGAAATTTGAGGTGAAGCAAACTGAAGGAAAAACAATACGCCGCGTTTGCGGCAAACGCCAAAACGCTGGACAGCCTGCGAAGGAAGAAAGCAAGCTGCGTCCCCGGCGTTTTTGAAGTGACAAAGGTTATTATCCTGAGCAGAGAAGATTTTGAGAAGCTTTCAGAGGACGTCTCCCCAGAATACCCTTTCCTTAAGGATAACCGGGAACACATGAGCGCTGATCCGGGCGGATTGTTCCGCTGTCTTATGGCGCGGGCCGAAGGAGAAAAGGAATGTCTGCTCATTGCCCAAGACGGAGACGCCCTGTATCTTGGTTATGGAAAGGACTGCCGTAAGGTGTATTTAAAAGGCGTACCGGAAGAATATATCATTTTAGAAGAACCGAAAGCTTATCAGGAGCACGCCGTATTTTACCACAGGCCCCGCAGCGTCGATGATATCAACGGGCAGAACCCCATGCGGCCTGCCCCGGAACAGGAAACCAGCTTCCAGGTGGAACAGGAAACCGTCCTGACCGATGAACAGTACCGTTCCTTTCTGAAGAACGGATTCATGAACGACCAGCCCTTCCTGTTCGGCAGCAGGGATAAGATGTGGTTTGATCCAGGGAAACTCTGCTGGCACTGCGTGCTGGTCAGGGGAGAAAACAGCAAAGACGGAGTCCTGATAGAAACAGAAGGATACAACTATGCCCGGTACGCGGCGTTTATCCCAGACTGTGAAAAGCTTCGATTAAGGGATGTCCCCATCCATTATGAGTATCCAGCCAAAGCGCCTCAAAAACAGAAACGAAGGTATTGGGAGAATGTCAGATGATGGAAGGAAGTCCCTATGAGAAAGCGAAACCATGTGATTCCCCTGCACTTAAACGCGAAGGAACTTGGATACCTGGAAAAGCAGGTAAGACAAAGCGGACTGCCCCGTGAGGAATTCCTGCGTTCCCTCATTATGGGAACGGAGCTGCGGGCAAGGCCCTGCACCCATCACGCGGATCTGCTCCGAAAGACAACCGGACTCTGCAACAACGCCAATCAGCTTGCCAGAATCGCCAACACTTACGGGGAAGCTGATCAGCAGAGCATAGAGGAAATGATCCACCTGGCCAGACAGATTTGGAAGGAGGTCAAAAACAATTGGTAACCGATCATACTGATTCGCGGGCGGCCAAGTTATGGTTCCCGCAAGAACATGGTCGCGAATTGCGTCCAGACTCAGCCTGGTGGCTTATACCAGCATAATCCCTGTTTACCGCCTGGACGTCAGCCTGGAATACACCCTCGACGAGAAAAAGGCTTCCCGCTCTCAACAGGAAGCTTCGCTGCGGGAGGCGGTAGATGAGGCGCTGAATCAGGATCAAACGGAAAGGGATTTGTTTCTGTCCGCTGTGGGCTGCACTGTGGAATCGGCCTTTGACGATATGCGCCTGATTAAAAAGATGTGGCATAAGGAAAAAGGCGTGCAGGGCTTCCACCTGGTCCAAAGCTTTGCTCCCGGAGAGGCCAGCCCGGAATTGGCACATCAGATCGGGCAGGAATTCGCCCAAAAGCTGTTAAACGGAAAATTCCAGGTCATCATCAGCACCCACTTGAATACCAAATGCCTGCACAACCACCTGGTCTGGAACTCGGTATCCCTTACAAATGGAAAGAAGTACCGGAGCAATCAAAAATCATACATTACCCGAATACGCCGGATTTCCGATGAACTGTGCAAAAAGTATCATCTTTCCATTATTGATACAGAGAAATCCCAACAGGCGGCTATGCCCTATGCCCAATGGCTGGCGGAAAAAAAGGGGCAGCCAACCTGGAAAACCGTAATTCAGCAGGATGTGGACGCGGCGGCCATATCAGCCCTGACCTGGAAACAATTTCTGTGGATTCTGGGACAACAGGGATATACCTTTCAACTGAACCGCAAGTATTTCACGCTGCGTCCTCCGGGAAAGGAACGTCCCGTCCGGTTTAAAACCCTGGGCCCGGACTACACCCCGGAAGCGCTCCAGCGCCGCATTCTGGAAACCCAGCCTCCCTTACCGGCTGGGAAAAGGACAGCCCCGGCCCGGCGCTTTACCCTCCGGGCCGGGAAGCTCCCTTCCCGCGGGATCACCGGCCTGCGGGCTTTGTACTTTTCCTATCTGTATCAGATGGGAGTGCTGAAGAAAAAGCCCCGGCGTTCAAACTATGCGCTGAGGGAGGATATCCGAAAGCTGGATCAGCGGATCGAGCAGATGGAATTCATTTTCAGGAATCAGATCCAGGACCGGGAACAGCTTGCCTCAATCCGGCAGGAAAAGGAAATGGAGATCGAAGCCCTGGTCAAAGAACGCCGGAAGTTTTACCGGTACAAGCCGGGGTCCCCTCAAATAGCGGTTTTTACAGACCGGCTTCGAGAACTCCGGCATACTGTAAAGCTGTGCCGGGAGATCGCCGCCCATTCCATTGAAATGGAACAGAGAATGCGGGCTGCCAGGCTGGAAGAACAGCGGCGGGAACAGCAAGAGCAGGAAAAAGAACAAGACAAACGCTCTCATCATTGGGAGCGATGAAGGGAGAGTGAATTGACTGAACTACGGAAACGATCCAGCGGATCAAATCGTCCGGTTCACCCTGGAGGGGACGGAGGTGGCCCTGAAGCTATCAGGACTGGCGGCGAAAAACTTTGCCATGTTTGTTTACGCCGTACTCAGCGATCAGAAGAAAACCCGGGGCAAAACCCGCATGGTACGAATGCTGAAGGAACAGCGCCCGTTTAAGTTTTTCAGGCTTCCGGCAGAATTTATGAAGGAATTTGCAAAGGAAGCGAAAGGCTATGGACTGCTGTATGTTCCCATTCGGAACAAGAAGAAGCCGGAGAGCATCGAAGTTGTGGTGTTTGCCGATGACGCCGCAAAAATCCAGCGCATTTACGACAACCTTGGCTTGGATTACGTCAAGGCCCAGGCTGGCGAAATGATGATCGGGCAGGAGAATGAACCGGTGGCTCCCACGGCGCCCACTCCCAGCCAAAGCCAAACCATTCAGATGGAAAACGGCGCGGTGTCATTTGAGGTAGGCGGCTTTGAGGACGATTTCAGTATCGGCGGAGCCGCGGCCCAGGAGAACGGCGCTGAAAATTTTACCCCAGGCCGGGAAAAGGAGCCGGAGCAGAACAAGAATCCGTCCGGGCTTTCCTCGCCCAGCAAAAACTCCTTGCCCGGCTCGGAAGGCCCTGAACGAACCCCGGAACAGAAACCCTCTGTCAGAAAGGAGCTCCAGGAGATCAAACAGGAGCAGGCGGAGAAAAAAGCAGAAAAGGCCAAACAGCAGGAGCATCAGCCTCCCGCTGCCGGCCGTTCCCGAAAGAAGAAAAGAAAAAGAGCGAAAGGAAGGTAATGCTTTATCGATTTAACAAAGCTGATTACGAATCAACAGCAGACTCAGCAGTCTGAACTGCAGGAGGGCGGAAGGCTGTCCAAGGAAGAATACGCAGCCATGAAAAAGGCGGAACGCGAAGAAATATGGGACCGGGTGAATGCCCAGGCGGAGGAGGTCTTCCGGGACGATGAGTCCATGAGGGGCTTTTTGAACTTCATGGCCCAATGCACTCCCCAGAGCACCCGAAACCTGCTGCTCCTTTACGAGCAGGACCCGTCCATTACCCAGCCGCGCACCGCAGACAGATGGAAAGAAGCAGGCCGGACCGTATACGGCAACGTGGAAGGATATCTTTTCTTTGCCGATCAGGAATACCAAAGAAAAGATGGGACCAGAGGCAGCGGATACGTTATTACCAAGGCTTATGATATTTCCCAGACAAGAGGGCCGCGTTTGATCCCTCCCGCAAAGCATCTGCCGGAGGAAATCATCGCCGCCATGATCGAGCAGAGCCCTGTCCCCCTGGCAATCTCGGATCAGCTTCCCCAGGGGGTGGAAGCGCAGTATGTACCGAAACAGCGGACCATCTATGTGCGAAACGGGATGAACGAAACCGCTACCATCTGCGCCATCGCCAGGGAACAGGCCCACGCCGGATTCGATACGGCAGGCATGGGGTATTACCGGCAGGCGTATGCGGCCCAGGCATACTGCGCCGCCTATGTGACGGCGCAGAAATTCGGCCTCGATACTTCCGCTTTCCGGTTTGACACAGTATGCAGAAACTGTGCTGAAATGAGCGCGGAGGAAAAGCGCGGCTTTATTGGGGAAGTCAAGAGTGCGGCCTATACCGTCAGCCGGGATATCCAAAGATGCTTCCAGGACTTGGACCAAATCATCCAGCCCGATGAATTTTCCATTGAAGCGAAGAAGCCTGCCAAATCGTCTAAGGCAAAGGATGGACAGACTCAGGAAATTCCGCGGTAAGCCGGAAGTTTTCAGTTTGTTTTCTTTTGTCCGGTAGCTTTCCGGCCCAGGGTGTGGTATGGTGAAGGTGGAAAAACAGCAGAGAAAGGGGGCGCTTCCATGGAGAAGCAAAGGCTGTTTAAAATGACAATGGTGGACCGGAATTTTTTAATGCAGGGGCTTCGCAGTTATGCGGTTTCTGTTCAAAGCAGGGGCGGAAATTCAGAGGCAGTGAACGCCCTGATCCGCAAGACGATGGCGGTAACAGGCGGGAAGCTTTTTCTGGACGAATCGGAGTATGAATGCGCCGTTCGCGGGATTAACAATCTGCGCGACGCCTACCTGTCGGCGGGCCGGAGCAGCGGCGGAATCGACCGGGCGCTTTTTAAGCTTATGAACAGCAAATACAAACGGGCGCCTGTCCGGTAAACAATTACGGCTGCCCCCGAAGCTTTTGGGATTTTTCCCTGGGCTTCGGGGGCTTTTTTTATTTCTTGCGAAAGGAAGGATCAGTAGGAAAAACACAATATACGTTATTTCATTATCTGGAGGGAAGGACTCCACAGCGCTATTGCTCCGCCTGCTGGAAGAAGGACGGCCAGTGGACGTGATTTTGTTCAGCTATACCGGCCTGGAATTCCCGCAGATGTACGAACACTTGAATAAGCTGGAACAGTACATCGGCAGAACCATCACCCGGCTGAAGCCGCCCCACAGCTTTGAAACTTTTTTCTATGAGTATTCACCTAAGAGAAAGAATCCGGCGCTGGACGGTTTGCGGGGTCTAAGCTGGCCCGGCCCCAAGCAACGCTGGTGCACCGGGCGGCTGAAGCGCCAAGTCATAGCCGACTATATACGAAATCTGCGGCGAAACTACACGGTGGTTCATTATGTCGGCATCGCCGCCGATGAATCCCATCGCGTTCGGGAATTTCAGTACCCTCTTGTGGAATGGGGTATGACCGAAGCCGGCTGCCTGAAATACTGTAAGGAACACGGGTTTGACTGGGGCGGCCTTTACGATATTTTCAGCCGGGTGTCCTGCTGGTGCTGCCCATTACAGCCCCTCAGTGAATTGCGGAAGCTACGCATCCATTTCCCGGACTTGTGGCAAAAGCTTCTCTACATGGACAGCCATACCTGGAGGCAGTTCCGGGCTGACTACTCGGTACAGCAGCTGGAATGGCGGTTCCAATTTGAGCAGCAGCGCCAGAAAGACGGCCTATCCATCCGAAGCCGGGAATTTTACAATCTGCTGAAAGAACATCTCAAGCAGAAGGAAAGGGGAGATACTTTTTCGACGGGATAACGGTACGAAAAACTCCCTGGTGGGTTTGGCTGCTGCCTTTGCCCATTGTGTGGTGGCTGGCTTTATTGACAGCCGGAAGCTGGCACGCCGGAACAAATCTTGTGGAACTGCTGGCCAGGCTTTCCAAGGCCATGAACAGCCCTTTTTCCCTTCACTGGACGGAATATTCCCTCCGGTGCCTGCTTTTGTTCACCACAGGATATGGAATCATCGTGCTGACGGTTTCCTCCAGCCGGAAGAACCGCCGCAGAGGGGCCGAACATGGATCGGCCCAATGGGGAGACGTATTCCAAACCGACAAACGGTACTGGGACAAAAAGAACCCAAAGCAAAACCTCATCCTGACCCAGCATTTCCAGATGGGGCTGGACGGACATAAACACAAACGCAATA
>ENA-OUOY01000350-OUOY01000350.1-human-gut-metagenome-genome-assembly--contig:-NODE-350-length-33620-cov-13.297244_pt1 | contig 33620 bp, 26 predicted proteins | sample MGYA00237937_ERZ548767 | MGnify/ENA primary metagenome ERZ548767 (study PRJEB26490, sample SAMN05356887) | human gut metagenome | biome: terrestrial biome; feature: human-associated habitat; material... | reverse complement strand
AGTATAGTGGCGAATCCGCGATGCTACAAATGTGAGGTCACTTCATATTATCTGCTGATGAAAATCTTCTTCCAAGGATGATTCTTCTCCGGTGGATTCATCCCTGCCGATGAAAATCTTCTTCCAAGGATGATTCTTCCTCGCAAATTTCATCTCTGCCGATGACAATTCTCTCGCAGGGATGATTTTTCTTTGCAAATTTCATCCCTGCTGATGAAAATCCTCTTTCAAGGATGATTCTTCCTCGCTAATTTCATCTCTGCCGACGAAAAATCTCTCTCGGTGATACATACACTGCAGATTTCAGGGCCTGGTGGCGGATTGGTGTGTCTCTTTATGCCACTGCTCCTGCGAAAGCCGGAGAAAATCGGGAAAAAATCCGAAAAATATGATATAAGTGGCGAACAGTAACTTAATTTGAACGGTATTTATGATAAAATATTTTGGATTAAATTTTATCAAGTGTTCTATGAAATTTGAGTTGCGGAGCGAATACGCTGGAGATCCTGTCAGATATGGGCAAAAAACACCTGGGAATCGATATAGAAGACCGCTTTTTGAAGCTGGTTGTCATGAAGGACGGCAAGGTGCAGAAAACCTGTCTTGAGGTTATGCCGGACAACATAGTGATGGGCGGGAGAATTGCGGCCTTTCATGCGCTTTCGGATTATCTTCGCGACACGGTGCGCAGGAATAAAATCCGTGTGAAGGATGTCGCTTTTGCGCTTCCGTCTGAAACCTATTATATCCGCCGGGTGAAGCTTCCGAAGATGACGACGGCACAGCTGCAGATCAATCTTCCGTATGAATTTCATGACTATCTGCAGGATGATACGGATCAGTATGTTTTTGATTATTCTGTGCTTTCCGTGGATGAGAAGAGCATGGAGCTTCTGATTGCGGCTCTCTCGAAGCGCCAGGTGGAACAGTATAAAGAGATGTGCAAGCGGGCAGGGCTTCGTCTCTGCAAGCTTGTGCCGGATGTTCTGGCGATCCAGGAGATTGTGCTTCCTTCGGAAAATCCTGCTGCCTACCGGAAACGCCTGGCAGCACAGGAGAAAAGCCGGAGCGAAGAGGAGAAGAGGGAGAATCGGAGCGAAGCCAGAGAGAAGAAACAACATCTCAGGGATCGGAAGCGAAACGGTCTCTCTGTGGAGGAGCTTTCCGCCAGAGCAGCAGAAGAAGCGAGAGCAAACGGGATGCAGCCTGCCGATGCTGTAAGCGCGACTCCCGGGAATGCAGCTGCATCCGCAAACGAAATGACTCCCGGGAATGCAGCTGCATCCGCAAACGGAATGACTCCCGGGAATGCAACTGCCTCTGCAAATGGAATGACTCCTTTAAACGCAGCGCCCTCCGGATCCATAGCAGCTGTGGAAGAGAAGCGGAAGGATTATGCGGTTCTCAGTCTGGAATATAGCAGGGATCGTCTGCATTTCTTTTCCAACGGAGCCTATGAGATTACCAGAAATCTAGGAATCACCGAAAAGCAGATCTGCGAAGTCATTGCCCAGGATGAAGGCGTAGATATTCACATCGCTCAGCTCATGCTTGATCAGAACCAGAATCATGTCCTGGAACAGGAGCAGGTTTCGGATCTTCTGCAGTCGGTCGCAACGGAAGTAATGCGAGTCATGAATTTCTACAATTACAACAATCCGCGCAATACCATTGATGCCATTTATTACTATGGCCGTGAGGTGGATTCTGCATTCCTGGAACGGATTCAATCGATGACGGAGCTTCCGATTCGCCCGCTGACCGATCTTCTGGAGGAGACATCGGAAAATTCCGGACCGAAGAAGAGCCGTTCGGAAAAGCCGGTGGATAACTCAGGGGCAGGGAATGAGCTTCTGATGATGCTGCAGGGGTACGGAGCGGTTCTGGAATAAAATGTCCGAACGAACGGATGGTACCTTGCCGGTGATGCAGTTCAGAGCAGACCGGGATATCCGGAACGGACAGATCCCACATGAAGGACAACAGACATGGGTAAGAAGGCACAAACGAAAGCCGGGAAAGCGAGCGCGCCCGCGAAGGTTCCCGTAAAGAATTCCATTAATCTATTTATCGAAGAGAAGCATACCGGGAAAAATGTGGCGGAGATCGCGATTTTCGCTGTATTTATGGTGGGAGTTGCGCTGTTCAGTAAATTTTGCGTGCAGGGAAAGCTTGATGAGATGAGCCGCCTGGAGAGCAATTATCACCAGATGGAGCAGCAGGTCGCAGAGGCAGAGGCGTCTGTGGAGAATTACGAGGATCTTCGCGTCGAGTATTCACACTATGGAAACGGATATCTGAGTGCTGATGAGCTTGCCATGCAGGACCGGATGGCAATGCTGGATCTGATCGAGGACGAGCTCCTGAAAAAGGGAGCACTTCTTAACTTCAGCCTTTCCGAAAATGTGGCCACACTGACCATCAATTCTGCCAAGCTTGCCAGCGTCTCAGAGGTTGTGCAGGATCTGGAGGCAAGTGATATCGTGACCTATGCCTTTGTTTCCACTGCTGCCACCAAGGATCAGAACCTGAATCAGAATGCGGAGAGCGGCAAGCCGGAGAAGGTCATTTCCACACTGACCATCTATTTCAAGTCGCCGGAGGGGGCGGAGCCTTCTGCAGAGACATCCGGTGAGAACTCTGTGAATCCGCTTACGCAGGCAATGGAGAATGTGGCACAGGGAGCGGCATCGGATCTGGCACAGACAAACGTGGAGGAAAATGAGGAATGAGAAATCTGAAAAAATCTGAGGAAATCATTCTCCTCATCCTGACCGCGGCACTGATCGGGCTGTTTTATTTTCAGTTTGTGTACAAGGGCGTGATCGAGGCAAGAAGCCGGTATGACACAAGCCTGCTGGAGACGCAGCTTACGATTTATCAGGCAAAACTGGCATCCATGAAGAGCATGGAGCAGGAAATCGAATCCGGGAAAAATGCCGCAACCGGAATGGTTGCGACCTACAACAACCAGAAGCAGGAAATCATTGCGCTTAACAACATCTTCGCAGAGGCGGAGACCTTTGATTTTAATTTTGCGGCACCTCAGGCGGTAGAAGGGGATACCACGGTCCGGCGGGAGGTATCCGCAACCTTTTCGGCAGCAAGCTATGAGAAAGCAAGACAGATGCTGAACGATCTGTATCATTGCGAGTACCGATGCCTGATCGGCGACATTTCGATGAATCCCTCCGGAAGCAGCCGGGACGAGGACAGCAACCTTGCGAACGGACCGGTGCAGGTGAGCTTCACCGTTACTTTCTTCGAAACGTTATATGGCGCTGAATCGCAGGATGGAATCAATTTCCTGGATGCTGACAACGGATAAGAAAACCGATCACGGCGGAAACGAACCAGGAAGACGCCGACAACGGAAACGGATAAGAAAACAGAAGGCGCGGAAGCAGTGAACAGGAAGAGCAAAGAGAAGATCAGGAATAAGATCAGGTCAGAAAGCGGAGCATCCCTTGCGGCGGCTCTGCTCTTCTTCATTGTGTGCGCCGTGGTTGGCTCGATCATCATTGCAGCCGCTATGAGCTCGGCGGGACGGATGAGCGGAATAACCTCTGCCGACAACCAGCGTTACGCGCTGGAATCGGCGAGGAGTCTGATCGAAGAGACGATGCTGTCGGACCTGGAGGATTCCGAAATCGATCCGATGAAACGGAGCTACTACGAGAATGTCAGTGATGTCGACTCGGTCAGTCCGACAAAAATCCCGAATCTGGAGACCGAGATTGCTTCTCTGAACCAGATGAAGCTTCAGATGGCGGAAAGCCTGTACACACAGTACTGGTCCGAAGTAAAAGACACCTGGAATGAGAACAGTACGCAATCCTCTGTTTCCGGTGATAATTCCGGCGACAAGGGCGTGGGGAAAAAGGCTGTCGGCTGGACACCGTCAGGAAAGGAGGCGCCGCAAACGAAAAAGGTAACCTTTGACAATCTGACAACAGCATCGGGAAAAGCAGCCGGCTTTGTCCCGGTCACTGCGACCTTTACCATGAGGCCGGATTTCTCCATTCTGGTAGAGCTGCAGGTCGCGGCCTCTGCACAGAACGGAGAAGGAACTTCCTCTGCAGGTACAGCAAATGCTTATGTAATGACAGACAGCTTTCTGCTCTATCCGCAGATCACGGTGGATTATGAATCCGTACTTCCGGAAAGCCATGCCGGTGGGAAGAATGGCGATCCGGAGCCTGGTACTGCCGGGAATCAGAGAAGGATTACCTGCAAAATAGAGTGGCTGACGGAAGGATAGAAATCAATGTTGGAGAAATTGCGGAGTGAGCGGGGCGAGTCCATTGGCGAAGCTCTTGCGGCGATGCTGATTGTCGCGCTTGCGGCACTGATGCTGGCCGGCATGACGACAGCGGCAATCCGGATTGTTGAGAAATCAGAAAAGGCCTATAACGTCTATCTGGATCAGAGAAATTATCTGGAATCCGGAGGGTCATCTTCCATTCCGAAAAATGATCCGGATGGAGAGAGCAGTATTGCGACGCCGGTGCCGGTTGATGGAACCTTACATATGAGCGGGACCGGTATCGCAGCCGCAGCATATGAACCGGTGACTGCGACCATCCTGAAATCCGGTGACAGGACTGTGAGGATCACCTATCGGTATCAAAAGGTCCAGGAGCAGGGCAACAATTCGGAAGCAGAATAGCAACTCAGGCGTAAGCAGGATAAGGCAATGCAGAGACAACGAATCCCCCGCAGACTGCGGGACAAAATTCATAGCGAAGAGGGCTTCACCCTGTCGGAAACCTTGATGACGGTTGTTCTGATCGGACTCATCACGATGGCAATGGCGGGCGGCATTGTTGCAGCGAAGAATGTCTACCAGAGAATCAGCCTGCGCGCAGATGCACAGACGCTCCTTGCAACGACTGTCAGTGCGGTTACGGAGGACTTGTCCTCGGTGAGCTCTTGCGATGCGCTGCAGTCCTCGGAAAGCAGCCAGCAGACAGTAACCCTGATTCAGGATGATGGAAACCCGGTCGAATCGAATGCTTTTTTCTATGCAGAAAGCCGCGGCTACCGGATGCAATACCGGAATGGAAGTTACGGGAACGGAGCCTCCGGGAATGGAACCTCCGGAAGTGGAGTTTCCGGGAACGGAGCCTCTGGCGGAAATACCGGTACGGAGGCTCAGAAGGGAATCCTGGTTGTACCGAAGGACAATGAGGGGGGATCGATCCCTCTTTTGCCGGACAAAGTACAGACACGGGGTCTGTATGCCTATATCGAGTCACTTTCTGTGACAAAGCCGCAGTCGAAAGGGGACGGCGGCTATTTTACGTTAAAGATCCAGATAAAAAATGGCAAAAAAGACGATCAGGTGGTGGAGGAAGCTACCGTCTGCGTACATAACAAACTGAAATTCACATCATGGAGTGTCAGATGAGAAGATATCACAAGAACAGTAATGGATTTACGATGGCGGAAATGCTGATCACGGTGGCAATCATTGTGATCCTGTGCGGATTTGGCTTCGTTGCGGTGATTGCTCACCAGCGGAATTTAAAACGCATGGAAATGGACGAAACCGCGCAGGAAATCTTCATTGCGGCGCAGAATCATCTGACAGCAGCAAGGGCCAGCGGGCAGTGGAGCAGCTTTCTGGAGAAAACAGCGGCCGAAGGACAGAAGGGAAGCCGCGGAACGTCGATGTCCTACGATCCTTCGGATTATAACAGGGCATCCGATGCAGATGCAGAAAGCCGGAAATTTTATTATTTTACAACGGAAAGTGCAGAGGCGGTAAAGAATGGAGCAGAGGCGCTTATCCTTCCGGAGGGCTCCATCGATGAGACGCTTCGCGGACATCATTTTTACGTCGAATATGATGCGGCGAGCGGAACGGTGTTCGGCGTATTTTACACCGATTCCGATCATGCAATTACAGCAGAAGAGGACGCACAGGCGGTGAGCCGCACGGACCCGGATGCAAGAAGAGATTATAAGGTGGATGGAAAGCGCACCATTATTGGCTATTACGGCGGCGCGTTGGGAGAGCTGAACAGCCCGGGAGATCTGTATGCTCCCTCGGTTGCCGTGCGCAACGCAGAATCGCTGGTTCTGTATGTCGTGGACAAGAACTATTACCGGCCTGTTTCCTCCAAGACGGGAGCGCCGAACTTCAAGACGAAGCTGAAGCTTACGTTTGAGGGCGTGACCAGCGGGGAAAAGACGGTAAAGGAAGTGGATCCTTCGAGCTCTTCCTCTCAGACGGATGCATTCAGCAGCGCGGTGCTTGCGGAAGAAAGCGCGGAGCCCTTTGATGTCGTCATCCCGTCTTCCGGAGCCTCTGTGCAGCAGACAAAGGCGGTCAAAGCGGAATACTATGCCATCGTTCTGGACAGCATTGTCCGGAAGGACGGTCATTTTGCGGACCTCTTCCCGGAGTTTATTCCCGGCGAGGACATCCGGATCACGGTCACGCTTACCAGTGACAAAGCCGGTGAGGATGTATCCCAGACGGTCACAGTAAACAGCCTGTTCAATTCGGTGAAAACAGAAAAGAATCTCTCCGGCATAGCTTCGAAGACCGTGGTTACGGTGTCCAATCCAAGACACCTGGAGAATCTGTCTTCGGAGGTTTCCGGCGTTGACTTTGCAGGAAAGCAGATCGTAAAGAATACGACCGTGGACACGGTGTCCGTTGTGCGCAATCTGTTCTGGGATGAGGATGCAGAGGCAGAGAAGGGAGAGGCTGCGAATGAAAAGGTGACAGCCTTCATCCCGGCAATTGTTTCTGCAACCGGAATGAAGAGCGAGTACGGATACAACGCAGGCGGTGCCAAAGATGCCGTTGCCATAACAGCGGAAAATCTTCAGGTATATCCTTATTCTGCTTCCGGAACGGAGAACGCAGCCAACTCTTCCGGGAATTCTGTGCCGACTCCGGCAGGAGAAGGGGAGAATCTCATTACAAAGGGCTCCTGCTATGGCATCACCAATACTGCGATCAAGTCCTTTGAAGGAAACAATCATATCCTGGCGGCCTTCCGCTTTGAAGGCAAGCAGAATGCGGCTCTGATCAACGAAGCGGCGGATGGACTTACTGTTTCCGATCTCCTGATTGCGGACGTTTCCTCCGTGGTGACGGGAGAAAAAGCAGATGGAACCGGATCGGAGGAGACTCCGGCAGCAGCTATTTTGCTTGCGAAGGCAAAAAGCGGCAGCACTGAAAACATCGCAGTTCGCTGGTACGAGGACGGAGCCAATCAGAGTGTAACGCTTCCTGCAGGTCGGAATGTGGCAGCAGGAATGCAGGGATGCCGTGTTTACGCGGAAAAAGGAATTGCCTCAGCCCTGATCGGCAGTGTGGATGCGAAGCAGGCAGGCAGCACAACGGGAAGCCTTGAAATATCCAACGTATCCATCCGGACCGTCGTTAAAACTGCATCTGCCGAGGAAAAGAAGGTTACGGCACATCTTGGCATAGAGGGGGAGACCACCGCTGTCCTTCTTGGTGAAATCAAGAGCGGAGCTGTGACACTGGATAACAGCAGGCAGTCAGAGGAAGACAGAAAAAGCTATGTCTGCATGGAGGGAACGCTTTCTCTGAAGTCGGACAAAGGTCAGGAGAACGCACAGGCTTCCGGCGGTCTCATCGGAAGGATTTCCGGCGGAGACAATGCTCTTGTGAAGCAGCTTGATTTCACGGCGAGCCGTATGGAAATGGAGACGAAAGGCGGCGTGGCCGGAGGCCTTGTCGGCATGATTTCCGGTGGTCAGAAGGCTGGGCTGGAGGAGATCAGTCTTTCTGCCAATTCTCTGGATGTTACCGGCAAAACGGCAGCAGGCGGCGCAGTCGGAAATGTGTCGGCGGGCGAGCTGTCCCTGAATAAGATCAATATCCTTACGACAAAGGAAAACAAACAGGACTGCGGAGAAGCAGGGCAGGAGGCCAATGGAACGGAAAAGCCATATGGGATCCGCGTAACTGCTGAGAATGGGACAGCAGGAGGCCTCCTTGGCGCTGCGTCTTCTTCTGTAACGAAGCTTGAAATTACAAAGGCTGCGGTTTCGGGGTCAGGAACGGCAGACCAGGTGAAGGCTGGCAGCTCAGCGGGCGGCCTGATCGGAGACACCAAGGCTTCGAACACCACAATTATGAGCAGCGCAGTCTCGCTGTATATCAGATCAGAAGGAAATGGAGGAAATGTCGGCGGCTCCAGCAGCACAGATGGAGCTGGCGGCCTTATTGGCAGTGCCTCCGGAAATGTAACGATCACAAGCAGCTATTCCGGCGGCCGCACGACCAATGCGTCCGATCCGGATGAAGAGAAGTCGGATGCTTCCGCTAAGCAGGCACGCTACGTGAATGCAGAGGAAGGTCAGGGACACTATAACGTATATCTTGCCTCCGGAAGCGGCGCGGCAGGCGGTCTTCTCGGGAAATTTAACGGAACTACAGGAAGTCTGAAAATCGAGAACTCCTATTCCACAAGCTCCGTTGCGATCCCCTATTCTTCAGGATCCACGGGAGCAGCGGCAGGCGGCCTTGTCGGCGATGCCGGGACAACTACGTTCACTGCAAACAACACCTATTGCACGGGACGCGTCTACGCAAACGGGGCACAGAACGGAACCTCTGTCGGAACTGCCACCGGTGGCACAACAGGCAGCACTTCGGGCAGCACAGCGGGAACCTCTACCCCGAACTATGGGATCTATGCAGGAAAGCTGGGAGGCATTAGCGGATCGGGAAACTATTATCTGAAGGGAATGAATGGAATTCCCTCCGATGCTGTTGGCACGTTGGGCGGCAGAACCTCTGACATTACCATTGCGGAGAACGTCCTTGCGGGTGCGGATTACTATGACGATAACTGCGCACTGAAGAAGGAAGTAGATACCGCTCAGAAGTCCTATTATTTCGACACCGCGCTTGCTGCAACCAAGTATCCCTTCAAGACTGTAACCACGGCGATTGCACGGCCTGTCAGCGATCCGGATACCGGTATCAGGAATCCGAATGCGGAAGATGACACGAACAAATTCGCTCAGATCGGCGATTGGGAAATTCCGAAGGAGGAAGCTTCTGCGGAAGGAGCCTATGGCCTGATTTACTATGAGCGAATCTGGGACGGAACGACAAACAAACTGGATCCGACCTTCTATTACCATGGATATATGTTGGAGAAGGGCGAAACGGCAGAGAAAGCTACATACAGGGAGGTTCATAGTAAGGCTGCCTTTGTGACGGATAAAGACAAGTATGTGTCAGAAAGTGGTTATCTTCTTCTGGTAAGAAAGGAACAGGAGAAAAATGACTATGTTTGCATTGCCGCGAATACAGGAAATATAGAAGAATGGGGGCAGATCAGCGAAAAGGTAACATCACTCCCGAGTTATCCGCTGGAATCGCTGGATTCGCAAACAAAAAAGCTTTTTGCAGGCTATTCTGCTTATAAGGTAAGCCTTTCTATTGATCAATACAGAGATAAAACATGGTTATTTACACCGAAGAGCGCAGACCAGTTTGGAGGCTTGATTGCGATTCGTGAAAAAGATGAGTATAACAACTGGAAGAAATCGAAAGTGGCATTTACCTATGCGCCTTTTTTTGCAGATGCATTGAATGCGGCAGAGTTGGGGAAACTGCAGTCGGTTTCAAAGTCTTCAGTAGAAGGTGAACCGCAGGCAGTGATCCGAAGTGCAGATCAGATGCAGTATTTCTTTGCTTTCGAGAATGCGGTTTCCAACAACGGATATCTGGTCCAGTCAGATGCAAAGCGTATCATAGAACAGCAGCTTGATATTACCTATAATCCGGAAAAGGTGACCTTTACAAAGAATGGTCAACCAGCGCCGGAAAGTGCATATCAGTCTCCGACTTTAAAGCAGATCGGCTGGGCAAATGCAACATACAGAAGTAAGCTGCGTCCGAATGCGGAGAATGATAAGGATTTTTATGTTCTCGACGGACTTCGTGCGGAATTGGTTACTACGGTGTATGGGGAGCTCTGCGGCCTTCAGATCACAGATATGAAGGCACCGTATTTTATCCAGAATATATCTGGCGTATCTGCAAGAGTTCATACAATTATGATTTCAGATGCCTGCTTTGGAAAAGGGCAGGATTATAATCAGAAAACACCTGCCGGATTCGTGGAATCGCTGTCAGATGGACAGATCGAAGACTGCCATATCATCAATGCATCGATCTATGGAAATGGCTTTGCGAATTCTACCACAAACAGTGCAAAAATTAAGAATTGTACGATTGTGAATGCAACGATCTGGGATAATGGCTTTGTAAACAACAATGGAGCAACCATTGAAGACTGTGGAATTTATGCAGATCCCGCGCTATATTCCAAAGATACGGTTTCCAATTATGTCCCTCTTTCATCATCAAACGGTACATATGATTATGTCTCGATTGGTATTGCACCGGGAGGTACGAAAAGTTCGGAAAATATCGCCGGCTTTGTGCAGCAGCAAAATGTATGGAATCAGAGCATTCGGAACTGTTATGTAGCAGGCACTGTCTATGGATTAAATGACGTCTCCGGTTTTATTGGTAATGCAGGCTGTGGTCTGACCATAGAAAATTGTTACGCAAATGTGGTTCTGGATACAGGCGGAAATGCAAATGGTTTTGCAAGAGAAGCAACAAGCTATCAGACCAAAATCGTAAATTGTCATGCTCTTGGAATTATCCGTAATGCGAACGAAGCCAGCGGTGCAATCCGTCAGCTCAACGAAGGCTCGAGTGTAACTGGGTTCTATACGGCGTTCTGGAGCGTGAAGGCTCGGCAATGGTATCCGTTCTATTGCAGTTTGAATAGTTCAGGGACGTTTCAGAATAACTATTATCTGACAGACTGTTCTATTAATACCAATTCCGGGGTACCGAATACAACCGGATATACTGCCGGTCAGGTTGAAGGGAAAACTTATGAAGAGCTTTGTGCTCTGAAGATAGAGGGGCTTCATGATCAGGCGGATGATGGGAAGACGGCAGGCTATTATCAGTTTATGCCCAACGATGCTGAACATCAGACCTATCCCTACCCGATGCCTGCCGGAATGACTGCCTATGGTGACTGGTCTTACTACCAGATTGGCACAGCCTCTCTTGTTTATTATGAAGTAGTGGATGGAAAATATTACCTTCATGGCGTGACGACAGGTGCGGATGGCACCAGTTATTTGCCGATACAGGACACGTTGCTCAGAGAAGCCGGGAAGACGGTCACAGAGGATGGATACCTGCTGATTCTTAAAAGTGCGGGAGAAAATGGCGGGAAATACAGCATTGGTTTTAGCAGTGTAAACGGGGAAAATGCTTCCGAACAATACACCGTGGGAACAGCTGACGCAAACAAGGCATTTGTACGGAATGATACACTGACAAATGCAATGAAAGATGCGCTCGGCATAAAGCAGGACTGCACAGTTTACAAGTTTGATCCGATCAATTATCTGACTCTCAATACAAAAGGCTTCTCTGCACTGGACACCTACGCACAGTACAGTGGCGGAGTCGGACTTACTGTCACGCAGGGCAGCAATCTGACGGCGAAATTCTCGTTCCTTCCGATCTTTGCGGACACGGTAACGGCCCCGACGGTGCAGAATGTGAATGGCAAGACGGAGATATCCTTTGCTTCGATTCAGAAGAATGCAGCACAGGACGGAGCGGATTATGTCATCCGCAGCGCCCGTCAGCTGAAGCTTCTTTCCGACTGGGATGGAAAAGCGCTGGGCAGCTGGAAGAATAATTTTGATACGGATCCGGAGAAGCGATACAGCTACCTGAGCAGCACAAATGCAGGGTACAAAAACCATCTGGTGATTCGCCAGGATATGGACCTTCAGGCTCCGGATACCAGCGGGATTTTGTTTGAAAACATTGACGGGACCTACAAGGGAAAAACCTACACGGTGACCGGCGAGAGCTCCGCAAAGCCGGTGAAGCTGTCCGGTCTGACGGTAGATTTTGCAGGTAAAATTGCACCGTCCGGTACGATTTCCTCACTGATCATCGAGGGTGCCCGGTATGAACTGGATTCCAGGGATCAGAAAAGAACCGACGTGATCAGTGCCAGCACTGATCTGAAATCAGAGGGCAGCAGCAATGAATTTGTGAGGTATAACTATGGCATTATTTCTGGTGTGATCATTCAAAACTCGGACCTTGGAACGGGAGGATTGGTATACCAGAACGAATATGTAAAGCCTTCAGAAAATGCGGGCGATGACTACAGGTCTGGTGTAATTCAGAATTGCGTGATCCGGAATTCTGAAGTAAAGGGTGCAGGCTTTGTATGGAAGAACCTTGGCGGAAGCATTACGAGCTCGTCTGTGGAGAATTGTAAGACCGGTTTTGCCGGATTCGTGCAGAAGAATGTAAGCAAAGCTCTTGGGACAGATACAAGCGGAAATAAGATTTATGCCAAGGCTGTTGTGGACAACTGCTCTGTGAGAAATATTGTGGCAGCCGGAAATGGATTTGCAGGCAATAATACCGGCGTGGAACCGATGGCACCTTTTTCGTCAACAGAGGAGGCATTTGCCTCCTGCCGGGCCGAGATCCGCAATTGCAGCGTAGTGAACGGTGTGATTTCCGGGTATGGCTTCGCTTATGAAAATGAGAAAAACGGACTTATCGAGAACTGCCAGATTTACGGCGACAAGCCGCAATACGAAGCATATCTGTCAGAGGCCGCGGCGTGGACCGGAAATCAGGTAAACAGGAGGTATTACCCGTATACAGATCAGACGGAACAGAAAAAGAAAGCTTATGAATTGGTTACGTTGATGGTGAGCACAGGCGATTTCCCCGGAGCAGGCTTTGCCGGGAGCAATGGTGAGAAGTCCGAAATTACGAACTGTAGCGTGACAGGCCTGATCGATTGGGAGAATAAAAAAAACCTGGCCGGATTTATAAATGCCAATAAAGGAAATATTACGGGCTCCTACAATAACGTGATCATGGGAAGTAAGAACAACAATGCCGACAGGAAGGCCAGTGGCTTTGTCAACGACAACGAAGGGAGCATTTCGTTCTGCCATACTCTTGGAACGATCGAAGGAAACAGCAGCGTTGCTGGCTTTTCCATGGACAATAAGGAAGGTAATATCAGTTATTCGTATTCTGCAATGTGGTCCTACAAGGCAAGCAATTACAGCCTCTTTGCGCCCGATAAGGCAGGCGGTACCTTTATATCTTGCTATGCACTACTGTTGGACAGCAACGGTACGGAAGCTAGTGGAATTACAAAAGTGACAGCGGAGACGCTGAAAAAGAAGACAGAGCTTTCCGGAGTAACGGCAGGAACAGCAGTAAAGACGGTTGCTTATGGACAGTTGAATACAAGCTTAAACGAAACAAGCGAGTATCCTTTCCCCTGCGGCTCCTCAATCCCGAATTATGGAGATTGGAAGGAAAATGTGATCGTTCCCGGAAAAGAAAAGACGGTGACACTTCTTGCAGGAAGCAATGCTGCTTTTGCAGGGGAGGCGATACCTGCTCTGATGTCAGAAGAGATTGCGGATGAGGATATTTTGCAGGAGGAAGGTCCTCAGGAAATTCAGGCGGTCCTTGGAGAAGATGAGACAGAGCTGAATCTGTCCGAGTTTGTTCCGCAAATGAAGGGCTGGAAGCTTCTGGGCTGGCTGATCACTTCGCCTTCGGAGCTGTCTGCATCGGAGAAAACGACCACGGTTTCGGATGTTGTGACGAAGATCAACAAGCTTTCAGATGGTGATGCAGAAGCTTCCGGTTCTTCGAAGGCTGTTTACGAGCTGGAGACCGGAACGAAGTCTTACCACTATGCACCGGATGCTGTGATTACCGTGACAGAAGACATGACGCTTTCTGCAGTTTGGGTGCCGGACGATGATACCATCGAAAAGGCGAAGGACGGAACGCTCCGGATGGATGAGAATGGAAACATTCTGGAGGACGAGAACGAGGCAGAGAGCACCGGAACAACGGAGACATCCGAAGCGGGGACGACAGAATCGTCGACAGCAGGAACAACGGAGACACCCGAAGAGGGGACGACAGAGTCGTCGACAGCAGGAACAACGGAGACACCCGAAGAGGGGACGACAGAGTCGGCAACAACTGGAACGACGGAATCGCCCGAAGAAGGAACGACAGAGTCGGCAACGACCGGGACTACAGAGATGTCCGAAACTGGAGCAACTGAGTCAACGGAGTTGTCATCTTCCGGAACAGAGACCTCTGCGGAGAATGGCGGGGGTACATGCTATGAAATATATCAGGCGGAGTATTGAGGAAGTTATCGAAAATTCTGCGCAGTCCTTTAAAGCTGTGTTAGTTACCGGGGCTCGTCAGACGGGAAAACTCACGCTTCTGCAGGAGCTTTTTCCAAAGCGGAAGACAATTACGTTTGACGATCAGTTTCTGGAGGATCAGGCGAGAGAAAATCCGGATATGTTTTTGGTTTTGAATGCACCGCCGGTTACGATGGATGAGGTGCAGCGGGTGCCGGAGCTTTTCCGATATATCAAGATGTCCTGTGACCGGAGTGAGGAAAAGGGACAGTTTCTTCTGTCCGGGTCGCAGCCGTTTCGACTGATGGAACTTGCCTCCGATTCTCTTGCCGGGAGAGTTTCTGTCATTGAGCTGGCACCACTTTCCCTTCGTGAGATTATGGGGGATCCGAGTACGCTGCCCTTTGTGCCGACCTTGGAATATGTAAAAGAGCGGGCAAAAACGGCAAAGGCTCCGGCGAATATCTGGGAGATCATTCACCGCGGCGGCTATCCGCAGCTGCAGGATCCGGAAATGGACTGGCAGATTTATTTTGCAAGCTATGTGAAAACCTATCTGGAAAGGGATGTGCGTGAGCTTTCTGCGGTGCAGGATCTGGATACCTTCCGCCGGTTTATGATTGCCTGTGCAGCACGGACCGGAGAAATGCTGAATTACAGCAACATTGCCGAGGAGATCGGAAAAGATGCCGATACCGTGAAGAAATGGATTTCCATTCTGGAGGCGTCCGGAATCATTTATATTCTGGAGCCGTATACAGCATCGGTTCTGAAAAGGGCGATCCGCACACCGAAATTGTATTTTCGTGATACAGGACTTGCGGCTTATCTGACAAGGTGGCTGACTCCGGAAACATTGGCGAATGGGGCAATGAGCGGGGCTTTCTGGGAGACCTTTGTGATTTCAGAGATTTTGAAATCGTATTCAAACCGGGGACTGGATTATCGGTATTTTGTCTCTTATTACCGGGGCAAGGACCGGAAGGCAGGACAGGAAGACGAGATTGATTTTATTATTGAAGAGAATGGAATTCTGCACCCGATCGAGATTAAGAAAAATAGTCGCGTAAAGGCGGAGATGACCTCTGCGTTTCAGGCGCTGGACGCTATCCCGGATAAGAAGCGCGGAATGGGGGCATTGATCTGCATGTGTCCGCAGCCGGGGATGGTGCGGGATAATATTCTGCAGCTTCCGGCCTGGTATATCTAGACTACATCAATACATTTTCCTGCTCCGTGAAGCTGAGAAGAACAGGAAAACGTCAGGAAGCTGTGACGAGGGAGAACAATGAAGAGCAAACGACTGGGAGACATTCTGATTTCAGATGGACTGCTGACGCAGGAACAGCTGGAAGAGGCACTGGCACAACAGAAGCAGACACACGAGCGTCTGGGCGCGGTGCTGATTGAATACGGCTACATCACGGAGAAGGAGCTGATTGATGCACTGCGAAATCAGCTCGGCATTGATTTTATTGATCTGACGAAAACAACGATCGATCCGTCCATGTCGCGCTACATTCCGAAGGCGCTTGCGCAGGAATATGAGATCGTTCCGATTCAGGTGGTTCGTGACAATCTGTTCATTGCGATGTCGGATCCGCTGAACTTCATGGCGATCGAAAGAGCGCGGAATACGAGCCGGAAAAATATCGTTCCGATGATCGCAAGCAGCGCTGCGGTAAAGCATGCGATCAACATTCTGTATGAGAATGTGAATGCTGCAGAGGCCATGGCGGCGATGCGCGCCGAGGCCGGAATCCGCGAGGATGCGGTGGTGGAGAGCGAGCAGGATGCGGCAGAAGAGGGACCGACCATCCGTCTTGTGAACTCCATCATCGAGCGCGCCATGGTGGAATCCTGCTCGGATATTCATATTGAGCCGACCGAAGGCGACATGCAGATCCGCATGCGAATTGACGGGCGGCTGCATAAGGTTCTGACGATACCGGCAGATCTCAAGGACTCCGTCATCTCCCGTATCAAGGTTATGTCGCACATGAACATCGTGGAGCGAAGGATTCCTCAGGACGGCCGTATCAATATGAAGGTCAAGGGGCGGGATGTGGACATGCGTGTCAACACGCTGCCTACGATTTTCGGCGAAAAAATCGTAATCCGTATCCTCGGCAAGGACGAGAAGATGCTGACCAGACAGGGAATCGGCATGGTTTTTGCGGAGGATAATACTAAGGTGGACCGCCTCCTTGCGAACACAAGCGGCGTCATCATGATCGTGGGACCTACCGGCTCCGGTAAAACATCGACGATGTTCACCCTGATTCGCGAGATGCTGAATGAGAGTACAAATCTGGTGACTCTGGAGGACCCGGTGGAGTACAACATTCCGGGCGCAACGCAGGTTCAGATCAATGAGAAGGTAGGACTCACCTTTGCGAGCGGCCTCCGTGCTATTTTGCGTCAGGATCCGGACATCATCTGCGTCGGAGAAATCCGTGACGGCGAGACCGCGCAGATCGCAATGCGAGCGGCAATTACCGGTCACCTGGTGATTACAACCATTCATACGGAGGATGCCGTGACGGCAATCGACCGCCTGAAGGACATGGGAGTAGAGCCCTACCTGATTTCGGCAGGTCTTCGCGGCATTATTTCGCAGCGGCTTCTTCGGAGAGTCTGCCAGCACTGCAGGACGGAATACGTACCGGATCAGAAGATTCTGGAAATCAGCCCGATCAAAATGCTTCCCGGACAGAAGTTTTACCACGGCAAGGGCTGCGATCAGTGCTTCCACACGGGATACCGCGGACGAATCGGCGCCTTTGAAATTCTTCTTATGAATGATGAGCTCCGCCGCGCGATCACCTCCAATGCGGACAAGCAGGCCTTCCGCGAAACAGCGGCAAGGACAAGCGGCTATGTGACCATGATGCAGAACGCGGAAAAGCTTGTAGAGGAAGGAATCACAACCGTAGAGGAAGTGGAACGGACGATATTGGTTACGGACTAGCGCAAGTTTGACCGCTTGATAGCAGTCAAACGTCGCTCGAGCAGAACGGTGTTCTGCTCGGCGCGTCGGAGAAACCGCTTGCGCGGATTTCTCCTTGCGCAGGAATGAGCAGCGGAAGTAAAAGAGGATTTTGCCATGCATATTGAAGAACTGGTAGCGGAGGCGGCCGGAAGGCGCGCCTCGGACATACATCTGATCTGCGGCCTTTCGCCGAAGGTCCGTGTGGACGGGAAGCTTGTCAGTCTCCGATCGGAGGGATTGACGGATGCGGAGTGTGAGGCGCTTGCAAGAGAGCTTGCGGGAGATTCCTATGAGCAGATTGCAAGGATCGGGGAGCTGGATTTCGCAAGAACGCTTGCGGGAGAGCGTGTCCGTGTCAATCTGTTCCGGCAGCAGGGGCATGTGAGCGCGGCACTTCGTATTCTGAGTAATCGGATTCCGGAGCTGAGTACGCTGGGGCTGCCTAAGGCGGTCTCTGCTTTTCCGGGCTATCAGAGGGGAATTATTCTGGTGACCGGCGAGACGGGTTCCGGAAAATCGACCACCCTTGCGGCCATCCTGAATCAGATCAATCATACGAGAAGCGAGCATATCATCACGCTCGAGGATCCGATCGAGTATGTGTATGAGCCGGATCAGTGCATCATCAATCAGCGGGAGATCGGAACCGATACGGAGTCCTATGCGGATGGCCTCCGCGCATCGCTTCGAGAAGATCCGGATATCATTCTGATCGGTGAGATGCGGGATGCAGAGACCATTGATACGGCCATGACGGCAGCGGAGACGGGACATCTTGTTTTTGCAACGCTTCATACAAACTCGGCGGTGGAGAGTGTGGACCGCATTGTCGGCACCTTCCCTGCGGAGAAGCAGCCACAGATCCGGATGCAGCTGTCGACCACGCTTCAGGCGGTTCTGTCCCAGCAGCTTCTGGAGCGCACGGGCGGCGGACGCGTGGCGGCCTGCGAGTGCATGATTGTGACCAATGCACTCCGGAATCTGATTCGAGAGGGGCGGACGCCTCAGATGGCATCGAGCATGCTGACGGGTGCAGAGATGGGCTCCATCACCATGGACAACTGCCTGATTGATATGGTTGTCGACGGTAAGATTGATATCCAGACCGCCATCGAGGCGGCGCATGATCAGGATTATGTTCAGAAGAAGCTGAAATTCTGAGAAGCTTCAGGGCGCGCTGCGAGGGAAAAGTATCTTTGCGAGAGCAGGGGCTTTGGAGATGCTGGAATATTTGGAGTGAGGGACGTTTGTTAGCCAGGTCAGATGCGGATGACGCCCGGAGCATCCCTATTTGCAGAAAAGTCTGTGCAGGGATGAATTTCCACGGAAGAAATCATCCCTAATCGCAGGAAAGTCTGTGCAGGGATGCTTTTCCATCGGAAAATGCATCCCTGCATGGAGGAATTGCTGTTCCAGGATGCTTTGATGGTGGGAAAAGCATCCCTGCAAGACAAAAAGCAAATTTCAAGATGCTCCAGCGGCCAGAACGGCCAGCGGCATCAGAAAATCCAGCACAGCCAGTCACAGCATAAATTACAGAAACGGGAAAAGATTATGTCAACATTCAAGTACAAGGCACTGACAAAGGAAGGCATGCAGATCAGCGGTGTGGTGCAGGCCTCGGACCAGTACAGAGCGGCGGATCAGATCCGGACAACGGCCCCGGTCATCCTCTCGCTGACACCGGTTCGAGAGAAGGGGGATTCTTTCTGGACCCGCGACATCGGCGGGAACCGGGTCAATCTGAAGAACCTGTCCATTCTCTGCAACCAGATTGCCATCACGCTTCGCGCAGGTGTTCCGATTGCCAGATGCCTGGACATGATCGGCGGGCAGACGGAGGACAAGCTTCTTCGGAAAATTTTCCTGAAAACAGCAGAGGATGTTGCGGGCGGTGCAGGACTTGCCAACAGCATCCGAAGAAACGGTCCGCAGCTTCCGGCGACTCTGATCGAGACGATCCGCGCAGGCGAGGAATCGGGCAATATTGAGCGGTCCTTTGAGGAAATGGCACAGTACTATGAGAAGCAGTACAAGACCCAGTCGAAGATCAAGTCGGCGCTGTCGTATCCGATCTTTGTCGTTTGCGTTGCCATTGTCGTTCTGATTGTTGTCATGGTTGTGGTCATTCCGACGCTGACGCAGACCTTTGCGGAGCTTGGCGGAGAGCTTCCCATTATGACGCAGGTCCTGATCAGTACCTCGGAATTCTTCTCGAAATACTGGATCTTCATGGTGATAGCCATTCTGGCACTGGTCCTTGCCTGGAAGATGTATGTAAAGACCGACAACGGAATCATGACGCAGGGCAGAATGCAGCTGAATATGCCTGTCCTTGGGAAAATTCATCGCATGAGCGGCGCGGCAGAATTTGCAAATACCATGAGCATGCTCCTGAGCTCAGGATTGAACGTAGACCGGGCCATTGACATTACGGCGAAGACGCTCAATAATTCAGTCCTCCGGAAGGAAACGGAATCCATGATCGCAAGGATTGAGGAAGGACATCCGCTCGGAGAATGCATTCGCGACTGCAAGAATTATCCGAGAACGCTGCAGGAGATGTGTGCGATGGGCGAAGAGACCGGTGAGCTTGACTCTTCTCTGAAGGTGATTGGAGATTTTTATACAAACGAAGCAGATACGGCGACCAAGGATGCCCTTGCAAAGCTTGAGCCCACCATGCTGGTGCTGCTCGCTGTTTTTGCAGGTTTTATTGTCATTTCCATCTATCTGCCGATGTTTACCATGTACAATTTGATGTGACTGGGAATAAAAAGTCGATTAATTGACATTATAGCCATTCTTTCCTTGCAAGGGGTTTAAGGTAATTTTTCTTTAGATCTCGCTCGTTTCCAAAGAATGATAGTTCGGATTTTGATAATTGCTTTGTATCCATTTTGAGTTTTACTAAGTGCATGGTACAAAACAGGTCAGCAACCTGAAAGAGTTTGTAATCGGCTGGGACAGTTTTTCGAAAATAAACTTCCGGTAAGAGGGCATTAAAAACAGAAGACAGTATTTTACTGACTTCAATCTGACCGTTATCGTAGTAGATTTTCACGCAGTCAAATTCCAAAAATTCGTTGTAGTGGCTATGAATAAATGTTGAAATAAGCTTTGAAAGTTTCCCTGTGGCTTCAATTGAGTCAGAAATGTGTCGTTTTTCAATGGAAAAGCACTTGTATCGGATATCAACCTGTCTGACGAAAGCAACCATTTTGTTGAAAATTCGTCGGCGTTCGCTGATTTTTAGAAGGGAATAATTTTCTTCCTTACGAATAATTGGACCTGTGTGAATACAGTGATTTGGTAATTTTAGATAATTCAGCTCTTCGTCTAAGCGGGCAAGCGCTGAATCAATAGACGAACTTTGATTATGGAAAACCATTGTAATTATGTAATAGGGTGAATGATAATTGTATTCTCCAAAATCGCCAGATTCGTCTATGAAGATACTTAATTCTCTCATATACTAATCCGCCTGAAAATGGCGGGGAACTTCCCCGCCCATGATGGACCCGGGTCTTGCGACCAGCCCAATCAGCCGAAACTGATTTATATTATTATCATACTGGAAAATTGAAAAATTGTCATGTGGTAAAAACATAGTGAGCATAATGATGCTGGAGTTCATACTATGGAAAAATACAGCCGTGAATCAAACGAGGGGGATCGCACGATGAAGAAGCTGACAACGGGTAAAATATGGCAGTTTGCCGCGGGGCAGTTTGGGTGGGCCATGCTGTCCGGAATCATTTCGAACTGGCTGGTGTATTTCTATCAGCCGGATGAGGTGGCAATCTCGCAGGGACAGACTGTGTTCATTCCGCAGGGGCTTGCCATTCTCGGCATCATCACGGTGATCGGCGGAATCACAGCGTTGGGACGTGTCTTCGATGCCTTCACAGACCCCATGATCGCGTCGCTGTCCGACCGCTGCACATCGAAAAACGGGCGGAGAATTCCGTTTCTGAAATGGGCGTCGCTTCCGCTGGCTCTTGCGACGGTGCTTGTTTTCTGGTCGCCGGTGAATGAGAAGAGCTGGATCAACGCGCTCTTTCTGCTTGTGATGGTCCTTGCTTATTATCTGTTCATTACAGCCTATTGCACTCCGTACAACGCGCTGATTTCAGAGCTTGGGCATACGCAGCAGGAGCGCCTGAATATTTCCACGGCGATTTCCTTTACCTTCATCGCGGGAACGGCGGTGGCTTATCTGGCACCGACCATCTGGGGAGTTTTTGTGCCGGCGCTTGGAAGAATCGGAGCGATCCGTCTGACCTTTATCATTATGGCGGCTGCCGCGTGGATCTGCATGCTGGTTCCGGTCTTCTGCATCCATGAGAAGGAGTACGTCAACACCGTTCCGGTGCAGGAATCTGCATTTCACTCCCTGACCGCGACCTTCCGGAACGGAGAATTCCGCAAATTTGTCGGCTCGGATATTTTCTACTGGATCGCGCTGACCATGTTTCAGACAGGACTCCCGTTCTTCGTAACGAGCCTTCTGAAGCTTCCGGAAACAATGACCACGCTGTATTTTGTGGGCATGACGGCGCTGTCCGTTCTGTTTTACCTTCCGGTCAATAAGGTGACTTCGAAATTCGGGAAGAAGCGGATGCTTCTGTTTGCCTTTGTTATGTTCAGTACGGCGTTCTTTTACACCGGCTTTATGGGTAAAATACCCTTTCTCTCCGCGGCGGCGCAGGGCTTTGTGCTGATGGTGTTTGCCGCGCTGCCCATGGCGATTTTCGGAATTTTGCCGCAGGCGATGGTTGCGGACATTGCAGAGAGCGACTCCGTGACAACCGGCAGCAACCGCGAGGGCATGTTCTTCGCGGCCAGAACCTTTGCCTTCAAGCTCGGCCAGAGCCTGTCGATGCTGATTTTTACGGCGGTTTCCACGATCGGTACCGGCACGGGCACCGGATATCGGGTCGCAGCCTTCGGCGCGGCGCTGTTCTGCGGAATCGGCGCGGTTTTGCTCGTGTTTTATAACGAAAACAAGATCAATGCCGTGATTGCGGGACTGCAGAGCGGGAAATAAGCAGGGAGCAGAAGAATACAAAATACTTGCAGGAGATGAGGACGCAGGATGGAGTGGATTCACGAAGCACATTATGCGGAAGAGATGGAGAAGACGGCGGAGCCGTACCTGGCAAAGAGAAGGAAAGACCTGTCGGCGGAGCCGTACCTGGAAAAGAGAAGGAAGGATCTGTTTTTCCCGGTACAGCAGAAGGAAACTGGAAAAGAACGGTTTTTCCCGGTTCAACAGAATGAAACGGAAAAGGCCCCAAAGCTCCATGTCGTCCGCTACACGGCGGATCAGCCGAAGGGCGTTCTGGTCATCAGCCACGGCTTTACGGAGAGTGCACCGAAATATGAGGAGCTTGCGTTTTATTTTCTCCAGGCGGGATACCACGTCTATCTGCCGGAGCACATGGGGCACGGGACCAGCTACCGCATGACCGAGGATCTGTCGATGGTATATGTGGATCACTGGAAACGGTACGTGCAGGAGTTTCTGCAGGTATGTCATGCCGCGAAGAGCGAAAATCCGGAGCTTCCGCTGTCCTTGTTTGCGCATTCCATGGGCGGGGGAATCGGCGCGAGTGCAGCAGCGACCGAGCCGGAGCTGTTTTACCGCGTGGTTCTGAGCTCGCCGATGATCCGTCCGCTGACCGGAAATGTTCCCTGGCCGCTTGCATGGATCATTGCAGAGGGCGCCTGCCTTCTTGGGAAGGGCAAAACCTATGTACCCGGCCAGAAGCCGTATCAGGGAAACGAGACCTTTGAGGAGAGCGCTTCCACATCGGAGCCGCGTTTTGCCAGATATCATGCAATTCGTGATGCTCATCCGGAGTATTACATCAACGGAGCCGCCTATGGCTGGCTTGCTAGTGCCATCCGCATGAGCCTGTTCCTGCAGCACCGCGGCTGGAGGAGCATGAAAGCGCCGATGCTGATTTTCCGGGCGGAGAGCGATCAGTACGTTTCGCTTGATGCGCTGAAGCGTTTTGCAGAGAAAATACAGAAGCACAGGATCGTTCCGTGCGAATATGTGATGATCCCGGGAACGCGGCATGAGCTGTATTCCACGCCTGACGCGGTGCTGCAGGACTACATGGAGCGGATTCTCCGGTTCCTGTCGGAGGGATAGACCCGGTGCTTCCGGGGGCTGGATTCCCGGCGCTTCCGGGGGCTGGATTCCCGGCGCTCCCGGGAGGTGAGATTCCCCGGTTTTCCGGAAGATGATTGACGGGAACATCGGAAGTGCTATGATAGAGCCTCGAAAAAGAAGCGTGAAAGAGGTGTGTTCCATGCAAATCAGCTTATTGCTCATGCAGGAGATCGTGAAGCTGTTCGTGATCATGCTCATGGGGTATGCCGTTGTGAAGGCAGGCCTGATGAAGGCATCCGACAGCAGGAGTATCTCGGTTGTCCTGGTGTATCTTGTCATTCCGTGTGTGATCATCCATGCATTTCAGGTGGATTGTACGCCTGATGTACAGAAGGGCCTGATCCTCGCAGCAATCGCAGCGGCTGCAATTCATATTTTGTTCCTTGCAATTACGGTACCTTTGAAGAAGCTGCTTCAGCTGGATGTGATTGAGCAGGCAACCTGCATTTATTCCAATGCGGGGATTCTGGTGATTCCGCTGGTGCAGGCACTTCTTGGCGAGGAGTATGTGATTTACTCCAGCGCATTTATTGCCGTGCAGCTGATTCTTCTGTGGACACATGGGAAAAACCTTCTCTGCGGAGAGAGTCATCTTGAGTGGAAGAAGGTGCTCCTGAATGTGAATATCCTGTCCATCCTAGCGGGAATCTGCCTGTTTCTTCTGCAGATCAGGCTTCCTGCCGGAGTGCAGGATGTTCTTGGCATGATGAACAATATGATTGGACCTCTCGGAATGCTCCTTGCCGGAATGGCCATTGCGGAGACGTCGCTGAAGTCGGTCTTTCTGCGCAAACGGAGCTATCTGACGGTAGTGCTCCGGCTCATCGTCTATCCCCTGCTCGCGCTGCTTCTGATCAAGGGAATTTTTCCGGCATCCAATGCCGGAGTCAGCGATACGGACTCCATTCTTCTGACCGTGTATCTGGCAGCGATCACCCCTGCCTGTGCGACCATCACCTCGATGGCACAGCTCTATGAGTGCGATGCGGCGTATTCCAGCTCGCTCTATGTCCTGACAACGATTCTCTCCATTGTGACCATGCCGCTTATGGTGTTCCTGTATGAAGTGATTTGATTTGGAAGAAAGTCAATCAAAGGGAAGCCGAGAGGGTAATGGCTTCCAGATCATTGACCGCCTTCTGTAAGGATTCCAGGGCATATTCAATGCTCTGAAGAGACATCTGCGAGGCTGCCCCGATCCGGCCTCCTCTCAAGGCTTCCGGAATTCGCACATATGTCTTCTCTTCACTTCGCTGTATTCGGTAAAGTTCCTCCTGCATGTCGTTCAGTTTCCGGCAAATGACGTCAAGATCTGCTCTGCGCTTCTGATTCATTTCTGTTCTCCCTGTTTCCGTTTTCTTCCGATGCCTGCACCCCGTGGATCAATCCTTTTGTTATATAATATCTGCAGAAAAGGAAGCCTGCTCCCACCGCAGCAGTGTGAATCTTCGGCCGAAGTTATCTCTGCGCGCGGGAAAAGGTATAAGGAACAGTCAGGAAAAACATCAGGCGGGGTCAAAGATCACAAGTGAGAAAACAAAGACGAAAACCGAAAAGGAGAATACAGTGGTGGCAGATCATTGGATTTCTTCTCTGTATGTATTACCTGGCTCCGTCCTTTTCCAACATGGGACGGCTTCTTCTGCATTCTATTGCAGAGCCGGCGCTGCAGCTCCTGTCGGATGAGGATTCGGAGACTGCCCTGTCGCTTGCGGGAACGCAGGATATCGGAAAGGGGAACATCTGCTTTGTCCATTTTCAGGATGACAAATATAGTGTAGATGGGTCGCAGGCGGTCAGTGCGGATGCTGCGCAGCGGAAGGGTATTTTCCTCATGGAGCAGCAGTACAAGGAATTCGATGCCACTGCCTTTCCTGCCTATACCATTACGGATTCGATGGGCGTCAGCTGCCTTGCCTACGATCAGAAAACAATTCAGAAGATGCAGCAGATTCATGAGGAATGCCAGAACTGGTGCGGCGAGCATATGCCGTCCATTGTACCGGACGGGACCGGGGAAGCAGAGGCGATTCGTCTGTGTGCGGACTGGGTTGCGGATTATATGAGTTATGATGATAAGGCACTGACGGACGATGAGCTTTCCATGTTCTATCAGAATGCAGCCATCGGATTCGGCACAGGGAGAGGTGTTTGCACAACATATGCCACCATGTTCAACACCATGGTCACCTGGCTTCCGTTTCATCCGGACAGCCAGGTCGTTGATTATCAGGCCGAGGATGCTGGCCATATCGACACGGTCATTGCCAGCAATGACGTGCATGCGTGGTCCCTGCTCCGGAGCGGCAGCCAGTGGAAGCAATACGACATTACCTATTATGACGGCCACGATCTGGTGCGGCAGCCGGAATATCTGGATATGCAGTATGCCGAAATGCATGACGGAGATCACGAAATTACGAGTGATTTTACCTTAAACTATATTAATAATGACAATTAAGAAAACCGGAAACACTCGAAATAACGAAAGAACCGGCCGAAAACCACGAAAATCGCCCCGCTCAGCCATTTTCTATTGATTAATTTTTTGCTAAGAAGTAGAATTGATTTTATCAAAAAAGCATACGCTTTTTAAAAATTAGTATCTGGTAATTAATTATTTCCTTTGGGAGGAGACCAAAAACATGTTCAAGAAATTTCGTAAAAACGAAAAAGGTTTTACACTCGCTGAGCTGCTGATCGTAGTAGCAATCATCGGCGTCCTTGTTGCAATTTCGATTCCGATCTTTACGAGCCAGCTGGAGAAGAGTAGAGATGCAGTTTCTGTTGCTAATATGAGAACAGCATATGCTGAGGCACAGACACTTGCGCTGACTGCTACACAGAATGGAGATAAAGCTGATAAGGCTACATGGAATGCTACAGACAAAACAGTTACCGTTGCCGATGTTGTATTCAAAGGAACAAAGCAGGACGATAACTTTAGTGGTCTTGCAACTGAACTTCCTTTCCCTGCTGCTGTGACAGAGCCAGCAGCTGGTGAGCATGATATGGTGTTCACCTATGGTACAGACGGAGAACTTACTAAGGTAGAAATCAAGTAATCATATGTAACAAGAGTCCACCCTCCTCGCGAGGGTGGTTTTTTTTACCCAAATCCACCTGTTACACATTCCAGCAGTTCACTTCCAGCCCACAATTTCTCATCCAATCCCTCTTTCTGTCTGCGTAATTCTCTCGCATACGAGTTTCGCTCGCCGGTTATTTTTTCAGACAATGGAACCTTGTGGCAAAACACATTTCACGAAATCATTTTGTGGATATCTCGATAACCTTGGGGAAAAAGCGCTTGTTTCGCCAAATGGATTATAACCTTTTCACGAAAGTAACCGTTTTGCCGAGAGGTTATTACTTTTGCGCGAAAGGGGGCAGCGGAGGGAGATGAGAGGCGGGGCAAGAGAAAGATAGGCAGCGGCCGGAGAGAAATCCAGTCACTGCCCTTTTTTACGTGTTACAGAATATTGTATTTGCGGATAGTACAATATTGACCAGAAAAAATGTAAATACTCAGGGTAATATCGAAGGCGGCGTTCACAGAGGCGATTTGTTTGTTGATGATGATGGCTCAATTTATGTCATGAGTATTACTACAGAGTGGCAGAATGCTCCTAAAGGAGATGAAGGAAACTGGATCAAAATAAGAATTAACTGAAGTACATTTAGAATGTACACTTTGCCAGATGCTTGATCCGACCGGTAAATAGTTTGTGATTTTGATTTGACCTTTACGATTCTTCTTAAAGTGTTATTCAGTTTGCTTCTATTTTATATGTCACTGCAGTTTCTCTGTGTACCGACACTTTGGATAATTGCTGCAGCCTATAAACTTCCCATATTTTCCGTTTCTTTCGACTAGTTTCCCACCACAGCAAGGGCAAATCCCTGCTTTGATTTTATCCTTTTTTTCATTGATAGTTTTCACATGCATTTTTCTATTTTGGACGCTGTCAACATTGCTCGTTTGCAACAACTTTTCAATATCGTTCATGCGACTTTCATCCATAACTTTTTCAGTTGAAAGTCCCTTGATCGTATCATTTAGATCCCCGTATTTTACGACCTTTGCAGTTTGTACGGTCACCTTAAGTTTCGCATCACCAGCGAAGGTAACGATCGGAAAGATTGGAATGGTTTCGTCACGCAAAAGTGCCTCAATTGCTTTGACATGTCCGAAATTCTGGTGAATCGGATTTTTAAAATGGCTTTTTTTCTTATAAATTATTTGAGTCCACAGGCTGCTATTCTCTGTACCGATAATCCACCCATTATAGTTTTTTACTTCAATCACAAAAATACCATAGATTGATACCACCACGTGGTCTACCTGCGAAGTTCCACGCTCAGTCTTCAGCATTATATTATGAATTACCTTATACTGATCTTTTGGAAGATGTGACAGTAGCCAGCTCACGATTGCTTCACCAAATGCGCCCTTCAATGCTGGCTTTCCTCGCCGAATAACTTCTTCTAAGATCAAAAGAGCAACACACCCCCATATCCACTTATTATGCAATAACGTTTCCATACCTGTTTTTAGCTTCTCCCATGCAAATAACAAATTTGTTTTCTTTCATAAGTATACATCAAAGTCACTGAAGCCTCGGCTATTGTCAGATATTTTTAAATATCTGATGCTTGACTGCCAGGTGCTGCAAAACAGCTCGTAATCTACACTGAGAAAATGTGCAATTGTACCTTATTCCAGAAGAGGCGTTAACTTTTCAAGTATGCCGATTCAAGTAGTCATACGGAAGACGCACTATTCGACGTTGCCGTGTTCCGCTGTACTCAGCAGACTGGCTAATACAATTGTCAGAGAAAAATCTGGGTTGCACAAATACATAAACATCAAATAGGTTGTAACCTTTTCGCGAAAGTAGCCGTTTTGCCGAAAGGTTATTACTTTTGCGCGAAAGGGGGCAGCGGAGGGAGATGAGAGGCGGGAAAGGACAGAAGTAAGCGATTTGTTTATGCCTGAAAGAATACGAGTGATAGAATAATACTAAGAGTCCGAATCAGACCAGAAAACCATATGAGACGGGAGAGGAAATTTACTGACTCCATCTGCAGAGTGGTTGTACAATTTGATGATTGCTTTTTTGGGCAGGAATCATGTTGTCCAAATTATCGGATAGCCGCTACGGCGAACCGAAATATTTAAAAATTGTTGTGATATACCACCATTTGGGAAAAGATACTTGAACAAATTTTGGATGATGTAGAACGGGCGTTTCATGCGAAAGCTTACTGGGCTAACAGCGGAACAAAGCAATCGGAGTAGCTGCATGTGAAAAATACCGTGTCAGTTATAACCGCTGCGATGAGTTCCTTTCAGGGATTGTCACACTTAAGCAGAGAGACTACGCAAAATACGAACGCAGGATAAGGAAAATCTTGAATTTCCATCTTCTGATCATTGACGACTTCCTGCTGAATACAGTCACTGATGAGAGGGAGATCAAAGTCTTGCTGGAAGTTCTGGAAAAGCGGATTGAGTTGTCAAGGAGCACGGTCGTCCGTTCCCAGAGGGAACCAGACAAATGGAAGGCCATGATCATGAACGATGCAGTATCTGCTGACGCAATCCTCAAGAGGGTCACCAAGCATTATATCGTGATGATCCAACTGAAGAACTGAATTAGGGTTATCTGGAGGGCGGCCGTTTTGCTCCGCCAGGCGGCCGTTGGTCAACGCATCAGTGGCCGACGCCCTCCGCAAATTGCATGGAGGAAATCTCCGCAAAAAGATATAAGATCATTTGCCAGGAGCGCGTTATACGAAGGAATACTGTACCGATATATCGGAAGCTGCGATAAAATCATGGCAACCAGCATATTGAGCCGGAATATGATCATCTTTGGGTTTCCTGGAGCAAAAATGCAAAAAACTGGTACATAGAGGAACATCTATATGGTGCAATGACGCACCTCACCGGCCACATCGAAAATCCGCAGTATGGCATAGATTTATCGGCATTTGGGCAATCGCGTGGGGAAGAGAATGAGGTGGTATACCCTAGGGTGGAAGCAAATATTGATCGGGTTGAGTATATAGAAAGAGATTGATTGTGACGAGAGTGATTCATAGGGGACCAGTCTCGTCGCGTTTGCTTTATCTGCAGGAGATGGATGTTAACAGGATGCGTGATGATGTGAAGACGGAGGCATTGGCGGCGGGTGAGCAGGGTTAGCCGAACTGGCCTTTGTCGTCACCTCGAATGTTCCCGTTCTGGTCGCGGTAAGGGGCGGTCTGGATCGGTTTAGCATCATTTAAGGAAACGTATACATAGATGCAGTCGCACCGTTTGTGATCTGCGGCCTGGGCACAAACGGTTCTGGCCATGTCATTGACGTTATGGGATGCTAGGTCGGTAGCAAGCCGTACCAGACTGCCGTCTGTATATTTGAAGTAAGCCATTTGGGTGCCGTTACGACTTGAGACATATACAGTTTTGTCATCATAAAATGCAGCCAGTGCCATGGCCTTTGCGGCACGGATATTCGCCTTATTTACGGCGTCGACGGCTTTACGGCGCTGTGCTGTGAAAACCGGCACAGAGACTGCGACGAGTACACCGATGATGGCGACTACAATCAGGAGTTCTGCGAGTGTGAAGCCTTGCTTTCGGTTCATATGACCATTCCTTTCATAAGCTATGCAGCGTGATGTGAGGCTCGTAATATGCGAAGCGCATATGCATGTGAATCTGAGATATGGTAGCACAAAATTCAGGAAGTGGACAATAATATAAGGTAAAAAAAGATATTCAAAAGATGGTGGGGGCAGGCCCGGGAAGAAGCACACTCTACAGTCATCATTTCCTGATATTCCCAAAGAAACTATACCGAGAGGAGTGACAAAATGGCGCAGAAGGCGATGGAAGAACGGGAACATAAGGGGCGTTTTAGTCGCTATCAGTATTCCGATTTTTACATCACAGCTGGAGAAGGCTAGAGAGGCTACTGACCTTGCTAATATTCGTGCCGCTTATGCTGAGTGCTCAGCTGCAGTGCTGACAGAAGCAAATTCTGGCAAGGCTACATATAGTACGGCGGATAGCTCTGCTTCAGAGGATGTTGATCTGCATCAGAAGACTGCGGACTGGACAGACAATAATAAAGAAGCTAAGATTGGCGATCAGGTAGCAAAAACTAATTTCAACTTTGCTGAAGGTAACACTAAGGCCACTGTAAAAATTGCCAAGGATGGTAAAGTAACAATTACCATGGCATAATGATTTCAAAAGCCCACCCTTCACGCGAGGGTGGGCTTTTCCTTAATTCTGGAGAAAAAGAACAACCTCATGGCTTAATTCCATGAGGTTGCCTTATTTAAGCAAATAATGTCGTAATGATGCGTGACAGCATTACTCCTTAGTTGCTTCAACTTTTGCGTCCGCTGCTGCAACCGAACCGCTTGCAGCGACCTTGGCTGTATATACAACATCGTCTCCATCATTTGAACCAGTAAGGTATGCTGTCTGTGCCTGAGCATAAGCTGCTCTAATATTTGATAGAGTAACTGCATCGCGGCTCTTCTCCAACTGTGATGTGAAAATTGGGATGCTAATAGCGACTAAAACGCCCCCCCCTTCATTGTAAACAACGATTTCTGTCTGTTATTTTACACCGTAGTCTTCCCGGGGCCTGGCAACAATGACCTCCCAATCATGACTCAAAACTGAGCAATTCAGCGACAAACAAGAGATCAGATTCATGACAGTTCATGGAAGCAGCAACCCTCATAAAAATCCCCTTTCTCTTTTACCGTCTCGTTAAGGCAACAATCGTCATTTATTTTTATGATTATCATTATCATAACTTTTAACAAGGTATAATAATCCCTTTTCATAGTTTCTTCGTCCGCGCTGATTGAGTCATGTATGTATCGATTTCTAATAGCTTTCCCATCGCTAAACTCAGAATTATTTAATAAATAGTCAAAGTATTGATATTCCGGTCGGGTTAACAGTTTGTTATCAGTTACAATTTCTCCTCTAGCCATCAATTCCTTAAGTACAGGAGATTTCATATGCTGCATCGAAATCACCTTATTTTCATAAAGGTCTTTTAATAGAAATAGTCTTTCTTTTTGGCATTTAATAACTTCATCTTCAAGATATATTACGTCTCTTTCAATCAACCACTTTATGATTTCTCGATTATGTGGTTGGTAATCTGCAATCCTTATTTTTTCATTCAAAATGAGCTGAGCAAAATTATCATATTTTGATCCTGTTTTTTCTGTATATGCGAGCATACATTGGTCAGAAAACATTAAGTTCATTTCCCTCTTGATCGTATCACTCTTTGCATAACAATATTTATTCTTAATCAAACTAGAGACATCTTTTATTCGCGGCGAATCCGTAATATACCTAAATAAGTCCAGATCTATTTCTCCATCATCACAAAACATTTTGTATTTGCTTAGCACACCATCAATGGCAGATGCCAGAGTTTTGCATTTGCTTAAAATGCTGTCTTCTGGTTTGGGCATATTACATATAAAATTCTTAATTCCAAACTCTTCGGCTAAGTAACTTTCAAAAAACCACTTTATTATGTCCTCTATATTAATCTTAAGACGGCTCAGCTGAGCGACATAACCTGCCATTTGGTAATCAGAGATAGCCTCCAGCATATCAAATGCTGTGCCCTTTTTATACATTCCTTTCCCCCTGATTGAGAAGAGATCGGTAAAGACACTTTTACCATAATTATTTGAAACATAAGTACATCTGGCCTGGCTATCAGCGTATCCAAACAAATATATGAAATTATTAAGTAGCGTTGGATAGTCAGTATTGCTTTTTATCCATCCAGTGTCATATTCTAATATCCAAGTTCCATTTTCCTTTCGAATATTCTTTACATTCTCATATGGACCGAATGACACGCAAAATCCATATTCATATGCCGATGCAGACTTATTCCTATTCCAAAATTCTGCATTCCTCTGATCCGCAAGTTTCTTCATTTTAGGACTGATCGGTAATTCCGACGTAGATCGAGCATGAATGATAAGCTGCAAATTATTTGGATTAACATCCTCTCCCTTAAGGTAGTCTTCTATGAGTTTAATTCTTTTATCTATGGTAAAACTCTTTGGTATGTATACCTTTGACTCTTTCTCATGTTCCTCTAAATAATGAGAAAGAATAAAGTCCACACCATATTTCTGTTCTTCGAGCAAAAGTGTTATTTCGTTGTCGAAGTATTCAACAAACGACTTATCTTGCAATATTTGAAACGTATTCCAACGAAGCCCTTTTAATACATCACATATCCTTTCTTTGGAAATACATGTATAGGTCTTAAACGTATAGAAGAAATCTCTAAAGTCGTCCCAATAGCTCACATCGCATTCTTTAAAAATTGCAACAACATTGTCCTCCGTAATTGACTTAAAAAACTCATGGACAACCTTATTTAATTTCAAAGTTCTGCATTTGTACTCATTGTATTTTTCTTTTGTCCATCCGGGAATATCTGATACGTTTTCAAAGAATAATTTCGTATGATAGAGTTCAAATACCTTGTTTATATTTGCTAAATCAATTTGATTTTGAGCATAAGAATCCAATATGGCGACAACTTTATCTTCATCGCCATGAAAACAAAATCTAGCATCAAAATAATCATTATGTTCAGAATCTTTCAAAATAATTTACGCCTCGATTTCTTCATTCATATCTTCCCAGGGGCTGATCACAATGTAGTCTCTGAAAGCCGCAAATGATGGCATCAATCTATATGTAGATGTGAATATTAGTATTTGCATTATCTACTACTATATACCACGCAGAACTTATGTTTGGAAGTGGAAGAATGAATAAATATGGGCGTTTTAGTCGCTATCAGTATTCCGATTTTTACATCACAGCTGGAGAAGAGCCGTGATGCTAACTGGGCGCAAACTGGTACTACAACAATGAATATCGGCGGGTATAATGTTGCTATGGTTCAGGGGGCTACGAAAATCACTATTACACTTGATCCGACAGATAATACGAAAACCACAGTGGTTTTATCTAAGGCGTAATTGTTAAATCAGCCCATCCTCCATGCGAGGATGGGCTTTTCTATGCCCAAACCAATCCTGTTACACATTCCAGCAGTTCACTTCCAGCCCACAATTTCTCATCCAATCCCT